>Ga0209589_1008574_pt1 | contig 15886 bp, 7 predicted proteins | sample CowpeawhiteBW_FD_187525 | JGI IMG/M metagenome (GOLD analysis project Ga0209589, IMG submission 187525) | Root nodule microbial communities of legume samples collected from California USA - Cow pea white BW (SPAdes) (version 2) | ecosystem: Host-associated > Plants > Roots > Nodule | place: USA... | reverse complement strand
TATATATATATATATATATATAATATTATTTTTAAATTTTAATGTATTTTATGTATTTAATATTTTAAAAATATTTGTAATTTTATCTTTGGTATAAGTATGTCTTTAGTAGATGAAATTTCATACACAATTGAAATTTGTTAATATTTAAAATTTTAATATATTTGTGTTCTTCGATCTTAAAAATAATGGATATAGATCATTTTAATCTAATTATACTTTTTTTAAAAACATTTTAATCTAATGTTTTTTAATTTGACATTAAATTCCAAAAATTAAAAATATACTTAATTTTTTATCGTGATATTTTCAAAATTTTGTTTGAAAAATCGTCACTGATTATTTTTTAAACATATTTAAAAATAAGTTTGGTTAACTTTGGATATTATATTTTTTAAATTTTTAAAAGAATAAAAAGTTTGTGGTTATGATGAAGTCAATAAAATGCTTTTATTTTTCTCATTATTTGATATGATAGTAAATTTAAGTCTAATTTAATTATTTAAAATAAATTTAGTAATATAAAATTCATGTTTATTTATATATTATAAATTTGTTTTATTTTTTATTTTATAATTTCAATTTTTTAAAACATAAAAAATAAAACAAAATCTCTATTTTTGCCTAAGTCTATTGAGTAAATTTGTTCTTATGTCTTTTGACTTTTGACTTTTCATTCATCTTGAGGTTGTTTTGAAGCTTTTTTTATTTGAACAACAGAGACCGATAAAACAAACCTCTTTCTCTAGACAATGTTCACTTAAGTGACACTCTTAATGATGAAATTTTGTATAAATGAGAATTATATATTTATGTAATTAATAAACATAGTGTGGATCTTATTTTATGATGCATATTTTGTGATAAGTGGTAATCTGAGCATTTTAAAATGTATGGTTGAACACATATATGCGGTTTTATAATATACATGTATGTTATGTGTGCATACCAAGTATGATATTGTAGCAATTTTTGAATATATAATAAAAGTACTCGGAATGATTGTATAACATTAAACATGAAACTTATTAGCAAACATAATTATTTCATCTCATATAAATTAAGATATCTTATAGTAATAAACTAAATAAAGTTATTATGTGAGAATTTTATGATGAGGTTAACTTTTACTACTAGTATTTTTTCGAGAGTTAAATTTTAGTGTGTAGCTTTTAACAACTGTTATTGTCTATAATACAGGATTTCGATTATCATCTTAAAGTATTAACTTTTTAAACTTATGATCTCATCTAGATCCATATAACTTTCTTTATCTAACGTTAGATGGCATTTGAATGTCTTTTCAATAAGCATATGCACACACCGGAATCCATGCCTCAGGATATGGATATAAACAACATGCTTGTATTAAAAATTCACAAAAATAATTTCAGATGAAATTAATTTTATAAAAAATAGTTATAGTCATTAATTTATTTTAAAAAACTTATACACCAGAAGCCTTGTTTAGATTCAAGTGTTAAAAGAAGACTTATCGGTTCAAGAAAGTTGTGACATATACATGAGTTCGTTCAGAGTCCAAATTATTTATTGATTTTTTTGGTGTTGTATTTTGCTGAGCATTAAATATATATTATGTTGGTATTTTAAATATTTTTTTAATATATTTTAAAATTTAAAAATTAGTGATAATCAGTGTATTATGAAGACACAATAGATAAACAATAAAAAAAAACTCAACAGAAAATCCAACTTCGTCCAAACACTATATATAAACATAAAAATCACCATTGCTATTAGATAAAATATGTTAAATGCTATGATTAATGTTTCTTTAATGAATGTGATATTGTTAGTACAGATGCTTTAAGCTTAGGAAATTTTAACCAATTTTTTGTTATGATATTCTATTAATATTTTTAATGCAAATATATTTATATTGTTAATAAATGGAAAACGATATTTAGATATCTTTAAGTGGCTACTAATAGTACCAGAGCGTCTGCCAAACATTCCACTTAAACATTCTTTTGACATACAATAATTTAGCAAGATACATTATATTAATTATTCATATATTCATTATAACGATTTTAATAATATATATTAGACAAGTTTTTCTACACACAAATTAGATGAGTTTATTAATATATATTATATAAGTCTCTTTATTAACTTATTAGATAAATATTGCAATACACATTAGCCGAGTATATTCATACATTGATTAGATGAGTATAACAAAAATATTAGACAGGTCTAGCAATACATATTAGACAATTTTTTTCATATATATCGATTAAATGAGTATAGCAAAAAATATTATATGAGTAATTTCACGAGTCTAAAAATGCACATTAAACCAATATTCTCATATATTGATTAAACTAGTCTTATAACACACACTAGATAAATTTGTGCATACACTGATTGAATGACTTTAGCAATATACGAATATACGTTAGATGAGTATGAGTTTGTTCATACATATTTTAGATGTGTCTATTAATACACATTACAACTCTATCTACTATTTGATTAAACGAGTCTTACAATACACATTAGACAAATGTGTTCATATACTATTTTTTTATTTTTGATTTCTTTAGCGATTTTTATTTACGTGATTATTTAATGAAATAAAATTTAGTAAAATGTATTTTACTTTTATTCCTTAAGATAATATTATTTTAAAAAATACATATTTATTAATAATACTAATTGTTTATACTATTATATAGAAAATTGTTTATCTACAAAGTTATTTCACAAATTATAAGACTCTAACAATACATATTATGAATTTGTCAATGCACTTATTGTTTAACATACAAATTATACCAACCTATTCATATACTGATTTATATTTTTAGTGGGTCTACACTACATATTTTTTCATATCTTTTATATTTTTAGAGAGTCTACTTTATAATTTTATTGTATATTTTTTCATATCTTTTATATTTTTAGATAGTCTACTTTATAATTTTACATATGTTTCATTCTTTATATTTTTACAAATTCTACTATTTATATTTTTATAAACATGATAAATTTTTAAATTGATAAATAATTTTTTAGATCAATTTTATTCAAAACTTAATTATAAACTTTAAAATATTTATCATGCCTTTTCTCGGTTTCTATTTTTTCTTTTAATAAAAACTCAAACAAACATAAGTTCATATAAAACTAGTTATATATAGAAAATATAATTAATGAGAGAAGTAATAAATTAAACAAATAAAATAATAAATAATCCGCGTTCTGTTTAAATATAATGTATATGTTATAAAATAAAGAAATTTAACTATCATTGAAACCTATTTATTAATTGATTTGTTTAATTGATGAAGGACTAAATAATAATAAATAGTCTAATAGCTTCAATTAGTAACTTCAATAAACAAGCTGGTTTGCCCGAGAGGTTAAGGGGGAAGACTTAAGATCTTCTGCAGTCAACTGCGCATGGGTTCGAACCCCATAGCCAGCATTTTAATTTTTTTTTCAGATGTCTAATAATGCTATCTAATAATAATCACTCAATTAATGAGGAGTTAAAGTAGTTTAATGCATTAAGTCAAATATTATCTATATTTTCTTTCTTTCTTTTTCATCACTAACCTCTCTTTATTTTGTGGTTTGATGACATTTCTAAAAGTATCAAAATATAGGTTTAAACACCTGACATAAAGAAAATAATTTAATTAACATATACTTGTTATTTATATTGATTTATTATGGTTATTTAATAATGTTTTATAAAATTTAGTCAACATGCTTTTACCTTTACGAAGTGAAAATAAACCCTTGAAAAAAATAAAAGATATGAAGTACGAAATAAAGAAAATAACTCAAAATTAATTTTTTTTTCAATTCCACTTTATTCTTTTAGAATGATTTTATTACAATAGGCTACTTTTCAAGAAAATAAAAGGAAGAAATAAGCCATAAAATAAAGGAATGAATTATGGCTCGTATTTTATTTATTTTTCTTTATTTCATTAAAATTGTTTTGATAGATTGAATTAGTATTTATATAAAGCAAAAGAAAAATAACCAGTGGGGGCTTAAAAAAATATAGACTAAAATGAAGTTTTTAAAATATTGAGACCAAGTTTTAAAAAATATAAATAAAACGATGAATTAATATTTTATTTTGACCTTGTTTATGCGGTTAAAATACATATTTACTAACATTTAACTTTACAAAATTAAAATATGATGGACAAATATGTTTAAAAGAGTCATATTAATATAAATTTTATAAATGTAATATTCATTTAATATATACTCAATATAAAATGATTATAAGATGAATAAACATAAATTACGATTTTGTGGTTTGGACAGTATTCTCTCAAATTCTAAATAACCCAAGTTCAAACATTACATGTCCTTAAAAAAAAAGAAGATATTAAAAATATAATTAGAAGATAGAAAGATTATTGTATTTATTTTAATTTTTTTTATAAAACTTTATTCTTTCACAAAATGAAAATAACCTCTGAGAAAAATTAAGGGAAGCCACGAAGTAAAGAAAAGGACTAAAGACTAACAGAACCATAAGGGTATTCTTCCGGCGAAGAACAACGATTTTGTCACCGGAAATTCTAACGCTCACATTTCTTCTGCCACCGGAACTCACAACTTCGACTCGGGTAATTGATTGATTCGTTTTTTTCTTTCTCTGCTTTTAATTCAAATCACTGTTTTTTCACTGTTTACGCTGCTTCATCGTTTTTTCCATCTATAACTCATTTTACGTAGATCCATGTTTGATTCAGCTTTGACCTATTGTATCCTAAATTCTTAAACTCTCAATCCTTTAGCTATTAAGGATCTACTCGTTTCGTTATTGTTCTTATTTTTAGGGTTTGCTTTTTAATTAAGTTTCGTGATTGAACTTGATTTAGACACTGTTCAGTTACTTGCACTATTGCATATTGTTTTGGATTAGAGGCCTAATGTGATTGTTAATGGAATCTTCTGTAGGGAGGGAGGACGGTGAAGATTGGTAAATTGTAAGAATACGTTGAGATGGTGAGGAAACTGAAAGTTTTGAATCGTTGTGATTTAATCCGTGGAATGTTTGCTCATTGCGTTGTGTTATGTTTCAGTCCGCGCTTTTCAATTTCCACTCATTTCTAACTGTGATACTTCTGGGGATATGTGCCTGCACTTATTTCAAGATGCAGTTTCCGGCAATCCTAGATCAGAAAACTGGGTATGTATGTTTTCATCTCTTGCCATGAGTAAATATGAGCTGTAATGCATATACAATTTAAGCGTATGTTGACAATGCTTCATTCGAGTAGCATAGCTGTGGGGCAGAGTAGGTCTTATTTTCAATATTGGTTTTGGTGTACTGTTGTTTCTGGTGAGCAATACCATCATATGCCATGTTGTTGTGCATGTTTGGATTGAAGACAATAAAGGGAGATGAAGGGAAGGGAAAGGAAATAAAAGTTTACCTCGAACCTTCCTCTTGTTTGGGAGTTTATGAAATGATTAAAAGAAAACGGGGGATTTTCATTTCACCCACGAAAAATCCTCGCCCTTGCTAATTTTTATGAACGTTTTAAAGTTCCTCCAAAAGTAATTTTGAACATCCGGGATGGAAAATTTTTGTTAACATGCATTCTTTTCCCTCTCCCTTCCTTTTTATTCTCAAGTGTTTGGTAATTTGTACATCTGAATTTTACATGTTCAAAATTCAATGTTTCATAACGTTTTTACCCTTGTTCCATTAGACGTGCAACTTGCAATAGTTTTTTTCATCCTCTATATCAGATATTTAGAACTTGCTGACAAGACATATATGCTTTTCCTGACAGGTTTCGTGGTTTCTTCTGGAAGGCGGCGAGAATAGGTAGATATCCCTTCTTTGATTTGCTACTACATTGTTATTGTTTACATATGCTTTTGAATGCACTTTTAAATACCTTTTTTATTATTATTATTATTATTATTTAAGCATTGGAAAAGAAGAATAGAACCCTAGAAATTTTCGTTTGATATCTTCTATGATGGTTTTTTTCTTTTCCCCCATGTGATTAATACCTTAACGGCACCAGATTTTTCAAGTTTAACATATTGAATTAATTGGACCAAAGAACATACTTGTGTTGATGACTTGCCCACTGGCAGCGGAAAACTTGGGGTAAAGGATGAGTAATGCAAATAGAAAAAATTTGGGTTACGGTTCTATCCTCAATTTACTTATGTACTACATCGTGATCATGCCTTTTACAATCTCAACCTTTTTTGTTAGTATGCTTTATATGTCTGTCATTTTTATCGTTCCTTTAGTTATTATGAAAAATTATTCTCAAATATTATTTCAAAATTCATCATTTTGATGCTACTTGTAATTTTCATAAATCTTCTTTTGGTTGTGATGGAACACTCATTCTCAATAGTTATAGGTCCTCGATTCTTTGTGAGTTTTAAGATGCTATATTACAGTGTCATTCCAAAGCTGTTTGTGGCATGGGCTACTAGATTTCTAGCTTGGCCATATAGTTCTTCAATTTGTTGCTTCACATTTAGTCCGGTACCAGCACGTTTGGTATGTTGTGGAATAGAAAATATGCAACAAAGTAAGTGAGAACAAAAACATATTCAAATCAGTTGCTCATTATGACCTACTGTGGAATTTTTACTCCTTGTGTTGTCTACATGTAACACTTTCTGTCTAGGTGTATGGCCCCTTTAGAATCATATATTTCATGAGATGTGGAATTTAATCACTGATATTATCTTGATTGTACACGTGGTTGCTAACACAGGTGAACGGTTAAGCCCGTGGGTAGCTGTGGGTTGCTTTATGATGGGTGTTTCAATAATCTTCTTCTAAGCTTTGTTTACTCAATAGTAAGTTATTATTCTTTTTCGTGTGCCCAAATATGATATCTGTCAGAAGCTAATGATGAGGAATAAATATGCGTAATGAGGAATTTTCTGGCGTACATCAAAATATTAAGAACAGTTTCTAAGCCGTATATAGAAATGACACCTCCTTTCATTGGTAATTGTCGTCAACATTAACAATTTTGAAATTTGATGGATTGCAGGGGCGTCCATTCTATGGGTCTACTGCAGTTTTATTCGCAAATTGCAGATCTACGACATGAGAGTTTGTACTTACGATTTCATCGGAGCCCTTGACACAAATTTGTTCCACCATATTGTTAATTATTTTTTCTTTGTTGTTGAAACTAAGTGGAGTTTTTGCCATTAATCCCCATAGTAGCATCACTACATGAAATTCAAAATGCTACTTATGATGGGGGATCGTGCTAATGCCGATAGCTTTGTCCAAATTTTATGAATATGATGCCTTCGAATCTGAATTACGCTGCCAATATTATACTAAATATATATAGATTGCATATAGCAGCTACACATTGACGGCGTGAATACTTTTAATGATGAATAGTTGAACACTTTCAACAGAATTGAAATGATGGTGCATTATTTTGTTTAGAAAATTATAGATATTAGAAAAAAATTGTAGTTTTTTCGAAAATTCTAAATTAAGAATGATTAGTGTCACACGTTAACTAAAAACTGAGAGTTTTAAGGATATAGTTTGATTAAGCATGATAAATAGTATAATTAAATAATATTTTATAATCTGGACCAACTCAAAAGTACCCACCATTTTCATATTTGTGGATTTCTTGTCATCACCGCAGGTAAAAGTTTCGATGTAAATCATCACTAACTGTACTTTTACACTAATAGAAAAATATTAAAAATCTTATTTCAGAAATCTCATTTCGAAATTATGTTTCATTAATTTCCGAAAGTTTGTTACAGAAAGCTTTCAAGCAAGTAATCTGAAAATCACTTTTATGAAAATAAAATAACCATTACAAAAATTATGAGTGTACCAAAAAATGATGGGAGCGCAGGAAGAAAAGGCCCAATCCACTTCCACTTGCATAAGTTTTCTCTGCCGATGGGAAGTTCCACCAGAGCAGCGGAAGTAGTACATTATATTTTAATGAACTCTCGTTACATTAGTTCCCACTAGTTACCAAATCATGATTCGTTAGAAAAAAATATATAATAAAATGTGATACAGCGCAAGAATGGTCTAGGTTTTCTAGATAAAATTCAAATCAAATTCTCATTTTCAATTCTTCCTGTGTCATCAGTGATCATAATCTCCATATCCCGTATATCTCGTTTCAGAACACCACCAAGTCTTGCAATGGCCTCCATTTGCTGTTGTAAAACCTGTTCGCACAAAATAGGGCATGTTATATTGAATTCTTTGAATGTATCATGAGCACTATCTCATACAAAAAATAATACTTTTTAAAAAAACAAAAAAGGAAAATCAAGAATCAAGATGTTAAATAATAAATCTCTCTCAAATTGTTTTCATCTCACCTCCTGTAGGTCAGCAAGACTTTGATCATGAATTTTGGTTGAGCCTGGAAGGTAAACGGAGCCACCAAATCCATTGCTATTAGCTTTAACACGAGATACAGTTAGTAGATTTTGTACCCTTCTAGACAGTTCCGCTCCAGATCCTTTCAGCTGTGAGATACAGAACATATTTCCATCATATAAGTTCTATCTCCAGAACCAAAGCAAAAGGGCAGAAAATGGTCTTGGATAAAAATTTTACCTGTCTAGTTACTGTGGCTAATTTCTCAGCAAGTTCAGCTTCCCCTTTCGTCAAAGGTATGCGGCAGCCTTTTCCCTCCAATGCCTCCACTACTCTCATTACCTTCAAACACAACATAGGCAGATATACTTAAGGAGCAACAAATAAAAATCTAAAGCTCAAGAGAAGCTAATTCATCAATTTGACTTGCAGAATATAGATGTAGAGTCGGGGCATATAATTGGAGGGGAACAGTAGAAAAAATAAGATATGTAAAAACTTTATATAACTGCTTATTACAGTAGCTAATTCCGTGCAGGGCGAACCAATTCATACTACAATCGGGAAAGCAGTTTCATTCACAAACACATAGCAGTTGTCCCTACTCTTAAAAGACGTTGCTGGAGAATTTGTTCCTTTTGTTTTAGTCTTTGAATCCAAGGAAGAGTATCAGCCTGAAAATGTCTTTGGAGCTGCAAAAGCATCAAACAAATGGAAAGAAAAATCAACAACAATGCATGATAGAAAAACCAGTATCACACATTATCACTGCTCCGAGTCCAAGCAAAGGGGAGAGCAGTACCATTTTAACATTGCTTTGGGTTATACGCAATCTCTCTGCATCAGAAACAATGACTTCATCTTGTATCTACATGACAATGTCAGAAAAAATGTATTCTCAAGGCTAAGATTATATCCAATCCACGTAATTCAACAACTTTTATAACAAATATTGAACTATTCTCCCTTCCTCACATCAAATATTGACTGGTGGATACATCCAAAAATTCAATACTCAAAGCATAACTTAATAATGTCTACAAAAAATGTTTGACACATTTGATTAAGAAACACTTATTCTTTGTCAAAATCTTGGTCCCCAGCTAATCTTATAAACAACTTTTGTATATAAAACGATGTTCACTTGTCAGGTATCATCAATGCTAATCATGTGCACTAAATTTTGAAATTGATGATCATTTACACGAGATATCTAAACACTGAATTACAGAAACTGGTCAAAAAGTTCCAGATAAACCTTCATTTAATAGAAAGATCATATATTTAAGTTACTGATACTATTCTAGCAGTTAACCTATCAAAATCTAATCATTTCTACAATATACAATCATTAGAAGTTTATGTTTTGTTTGGATATCCAATGGCATGCAAAATGGACCTAAGTACATAAAATGAAATAAATTTGTCATTAGTGTTTCAATATTATGTGGTGGGATGGAAGAAAGTTATCATTTAATTGTTTGGGAAGTGTAAAAACAGGGTAAGGAGACCAGGAAACAAGTTTCATCCCACACCCCAAATTTGGAAGGATTAAAACCTGGCATTAGATGGAATGAATAGGAACTTGGTATAGCTTCCAAGTTTAAACAATTAAAACAATTGCAACTAATGTCATGTCATTCCACTCTCCTTTATTCTATTCCTTTCTATCAATTCAATTCAATCATAGCTTAATAAAGCTTCTTACCTTAAGGCGTTGCGAAAGATCCTTAAAACCCTGGACAAGCTGTGGCCACAGACGTTCTCTATCTGCACTGTCCATACCTTCAAGCTTCCCCATTGCCTCCGCCCACATGATCTACCAACCATAAACTATTCCCACAATTAGCCAGTGCTAGAAAATGGTAAAAGAAACTCCCAACTACAATGTTTACTAGAAAAAAAAAACTTACGTCTGATACACCAGCAGGCTTCACTCTAAACTGTGGTTCCGTTACACTGAACAACAAATGCTGAACAACACAAACACACCAATGTGAGAAAAAAAAATGAAGACCAACAAGTGCAATTCTAGAATTCACCACATGGTATCAGAAAATACTACTGATAACGCAGACTTGGACTTGAACCCTAATTTCAAAATTAGGAAGAAAAAAAGATGCACATAGCATGAAATACAAACCCAAGTATACATTAACTATGCTCATTGCACAAACGGGGCAAACACTAAACAGAATAATAACTTGACAAAGGATATATTTTGTATTTATTTATTTTAATTTGACAGTGAGGACGATACCTTGAAAGCGTACTTGGGGTTTCCAGGATCTTCCTTGTAAGCATCAACGATTGTCTTGTGGCACAACATGCAAACACAAAATTAATCAACGAAAAAAATGCAATAGCGAAAATTCGAAAACTGGATTCTGGAAGGAAAAAGAGAAAAAGATACTTGAACATCGCGATCGGCGAGAGAGAAAGGAACAGGTGCCACGTTAGCCATCTGAGTGGTTAATTGCGCATTTGGGAAAGGCGAGGGTTGCGGCGCTGCGAGGGAACTTTGAAAGCCGAAAGGAGAAGAAGTTGGTTGTTGTTGAAACAGTGGAGTTAGTTGTTGTTGTTGCTGCTGCTGTTGTGGTTGAGAAGAAAAAGGCGTGGACAGAAGGGAGGAACCGAAGGCAGGGGTAGAAGAAGCGCCAAACGCCGGTGTCGAAGACGGGGTTCCGAATGCTGGAGTAGAAGAAGGGGTAGCGAAAGAAGGGGTTCCGAAGGCGGGGGTGGAAGAAGGGGTTCCGAAGGCTGGGGTAGAAGAAGGGGTTCCGAATGCAGGGGTTGAAGAAGGGGTGCCAAAGGGAGATGAAGAAGGTTGCGCGGAGCCAAACATGGTGTTGTTGTGAGAGCGACGATAGATTGTGGAAAGAGCAAAATGGAAGATGAGATTGGTGTTGATTTGTCCCTCCCAAGTTCAAAGAAAAAAGCGCGGTCGAGTGCGTGATGCAGTGCACAGAAGGTGTTCGACGAAAGGTTTTTTTTCTTTTTCTTCTACCACTGATAGTGATAGTGTATTGACAAATAAAATAATATTTATGAATATATATATATATATATAATTAAATATGTTTTTAGTCCCTTAACTTTCAGTGAATTTAAAATTAATCTATTTTGAAATTTTAGACCAATTTACACCTTTATCCTCAAAATATGTGAATTTAATCATTTTAATCAAAGTAGATTTATTTGATGTTTTGTATGTATTTCAAGATTGTATTTAAGTTATTTATATTATTTGACACATTTTTGCTTTAATGTTAAATTAAATATTATTATGAAAAGTGTTTGAAATGTTAAATAAATTTAATAAAATTTAATTAAAATGACTAAATTTATATATTTTGAAAAATAAATGACTAAATTAATTCAAAATTTTAAAATAAATTAATTCAAAAATATACTAGAAGTTAAGAAAAAACATATGGAGTTAAAAAAAGTCTAACAAGTAGGATCGATGCTTTTTAATTTACGTATATTTTAAAATTTAAATTAAATTAAAAATACGGAACATGCGATATGTAAAAGAAAATTTAGTAAGAGTATGGATATCTAGGTTAAAGAATAAGTTGGCCCAACATCACATCAGACCGGAGCAATCACGTTTGGGCCGAATTTGGTTAGTCCAGACAATTTATCTTCCTTTTATATCTCGTACTTTCTTCTACCATCCTCTGTAATATGAAAAATATCAAAGTATTTATGAAATAACATCTCAATAAGCAGTTAAAAACTATATTTTAGAGATTGCAACCAACGTTTCAAAGTAATCTAAAACTATTTCAAATTACATAATTTCAATTACGGAATACAATTTGAAGAAATATTTCGAAAATATTTTAAATTGTCTAATCTAAAATACGATTTAAAAAAACTATTATAGATTATCTAATTTATAGATAAATATATAAGTGACTTACGGGAAACGTGTAATTCAAGAGATATTCAAATAATTTTATTTAAGTAGTACAATTTAGCATAACTCAATCCTACTAAACTCATTTAATAATATGAATTTTGTCTAGTGCCTTAAGTCTTGAAACAATAAGTTAGAAATTCAATTTTTAATATGATATCGAAAATATTCATAATCAAGACTTAAATTTATTATATCATCTACTATTAAATTCTTGCTGATTCTCACATCCGATATTCTTGACATACTAAAAATAATAAAGATTCTAAATTGATTGAACATAAAATCAAAATATAAGTGAAGAATTTTACTTTATAAGATGAGGTTAAGCTATACTAAAATGTGCTGTCTTATAATATAATATTATAACATAATTTAGTGAATAGGTTTGACGGAACCCGACATAATAGACCAAATAAAGTTGACTTTGAATAAATTTTTAATGACTAAAATGAGATACTTTATAAGTAAACAAGGATATTTTAACAAAGACACTATAGTTATGGGTGCCAACCGTAGGATGAGATGGAGGAAGAGAGTGCAATTAGTTATTTCTATTTATTTATATATAGAGGGGAGGAGAAATATATATATATATATATATATATATATATATATATATATATATATATATATATATATATATATATATATATATATATATATATCATTGCTTTTAACCTTTTTATTTTATATGACTGGGAGCATAAGCCACAAAATAGTCAAGGGTTGTTAGGTCAGATTTGGATGAAAATGTTCTTTACATTATTATTTCCTCTTGGATAAGAATAAAGAAACATCACGAAAAAAAATATAATTTGCACCTGCATAATTTTTATTTCTACTTTACTCCTTTATGGATTCATTTTATTAGATAAAAACTAAGGAATTTCATATTTATATAATTTGGTGTTTATACATTTTCAATTTTTTCATTAAGGTATAAGTCGGTGTAAAGCCAGTTTATATTGTTCATTTTGCCATCACAAAAATCATTATATAAAATTTACTAACTTCTAAGAAAATTACCAAAAATGATTTCTTATTGATTGATGTAACACGTTTTTATATGGACAGTAAATATTTATAAATTTGTCTCAATCAATTGAACAATTCATGTGAAGTGAATTGTATGGTTGAAATTCATTGGGCTGTCGCTGTCATGTCTGATATTTCACCCAATATGCTCAACTTATTTCCGTCTCAGTCATAAAGTTTGAAAACCAACCAACCAAGTGCACCAACCTCTTAGTATTGGATAAAAAATTCTAAAGCTGTCACTTTTATCAAACTAAAAAGTCCAAAAGAGAGTAGCTCACCCACCACAGTTTTAAATACTGCTAACAAAAGTTCATTCATCATCACAAGACCAAGGGAATTAATCCCTCACACTCCATCATACACACAAAGGGCATTCATGAAAATGCCAGAGCCAAGTATCTAACAGCCACAGACAAGAAAAAAACTACATAAAATGTGAGGGACACTCACCTCAATAAGAGAAGTTATTACATGTACGAGGTCATGTGTTGTGCAAAGATTGTTTTGCACCATGTGACATCCGAATCAATCTTAGTAAAATGCTGCTATGGTTTCATGCCTTGATTGTTACACAGTACAAGCACAAACCAGATGGTCTTATGTCACAAGTTCGCCACTCTGACCCCAGAGCTGCATTCGGATCATACAACAATGTTTGATGAGCATGTTCTGCGAGCAGAGGGAAGAGCAGCAACTTGCCATCCAGCATCCCAAACCGAAAGCCAACACTAGTGCTCCCTGTCAAAGGAACCGGTACCATTTCCCATGAATTGTCCTCTGGACTGAATATAGCCAGCTTCCGCTGGTTCTTCCACTCTATGCAGAACAACTTTTTTCCCACTACTGCATGAGCTGTGACCATAACACAGCCATTCTTAATCTCACACCAGGTGTGTCTCTCAGGGTTGTATATATCAACAAACTTGGAGTTTCCAATGGTGAAGCTTGACCTTCCACCCATCACATAGAGCTTACCCTCAAATCCACAAGCAAAACAACCCCATCTCGGACGGCGAAGACTCTCTATCAGTGTCCATTCGTCAGTATCTGGATCATACACCTCAGCACTGGACAAACTGTCTCCATTCTCCCCATACCCTCCAACAGCATAAACCAGACCATTCACTTCAGCACAAGCAAAGTCATAACGAGCCACATTCATGTTCGACAAACTGCTCCAGCTGCAATAGCATAGTAGAGAATGGAGCAAGTCAAAACAAAATTAAAACACACACACACAAATATACCTATGACATAACAAACATTTATGTTTCACAAGTTAGGAAGAATAGGTCCATCACATGAAACAATTTCTAGGTAGAGTGCTTAAGGAAACCATACCTATTGAGGCAAGAATCATATTGGTGAACCTCTGCTGAGGCAGAGGCAGTTCCTTCAAGAGCTGAATAACCAGCCATAACAAGAAGCTTTCCATTAAGAACCACCACTCCAAACCCAGCCTTTCCTGGACCCGGCATTGGTGGGAGAGATCGGCATTTACGACCGAGACAATCCACAACCTCCCAATGACTTTCCTTTTCTTCACAGTCTGTTGTTAAGAAATAGAGCCATTCCTCAAGCATCCCAGCCAATTTTCGCACTGTGGTGAATGCTTTGCTTTGAATAAACGATCTCCATCTCTTACAGACACCCCCCATAGCAGGGAAATTGGAACGAGGCACAAGTGCCAGACAATACTCGGCCACATCATCAGGCAGCCCAGGTAGAATTGGGCTATAATCTTCACTCAGTGCTTCGGAGAAGAAACAATTATCACTTTGTGAAAGAGTTGATTTATCTTGATTGGTCAAATTGGTGAAACACATATTTGGCTGGATAAATCTCTTCTTTCCAACAGCAAGATCAGGCATTTTTTTTTTAAACCAGCAATTATACACTAAATATCTAGAAAGTTTTTAGTAGAGATCTTTCAACCAAATAGTGTGCAAATGTGTTACTGAGAAGCATGTAACTAAAGAAATTCATAAAATCCTTCAACAATTGGGATTCTACGAGACCAAGGCATGAACGATGTTGCAGAACTAATCACTTGAGCAGTATGAGCAGATGATTTTCTATGCTTTGTCCAGTCTGATTCAAATTCCATAACAGTTATTATTCTGCTCCCACTGTGATTCTTCTTAATTGTCTTCTGCAAATTGTTTATTAAATTGCCTACGCTGTATCCTCCCTCACACATTGCCCAGACACCTATCCAAATATGGCAAAGATGATCATATTTTGAAGTCAAATGCAAAACCTAATTAAAGCTAATCAACAAAATTAGAAAGGCATACCAGAGTAGGCCATAGAAGTTGCCGAGACTTAGCCACCGCAAACTTCCATTTTCTTCAAGTTCATATAGTCTGAAGGAAACAAATAGGATTTATAATAAGAAAAGTTCACATAAGAGTAAGAAAAAATTGAGATATAAATATCAAAGTGAGAGAAAAAGGTTCAAAATCTGCAGATTTAATGGACAAAAATGCATATCAGATATTAGCATAACACTTGATCTAAAAAAAAAAAAAACAAAAAAAAAAAAAAAAAAAAAA
>Ga0209589_1008573_pt1 | contig 15887 bp, 6 predicted proteins | sample CowpeawhiteBW_FD_187525 | JGI IMG/M metagenome (GOLD analysis project Ga0209589, IMG submission 187525) | Root nodule microbial communities of legume samples collected from California USA - Cow pea white BW (SPAdes) (version 2) | ecosystem: Host-associated > Plants > Roots > Nodule | place: USA... | reverse complement strand
GAAAAGGAGACAAGAAGCACTGAATGAGTAGCAGAGGGGGGTATAGGGGGTCCCCTAGTGGGCTGGCCTTGGGCCTACGAAGGGCCAGGCCCATTACATGAAACTGGAAAAGAAAAGAGGGTTTACAGTTTACATCATTTAATTATAATAAAGTTTTTATTATTTATTCTTTGAAGTTGTTTACAACTACCCAATTGTAAACAATTATTAAAATAATAATAATAATAAAAGATAAATGTTACTAAAATATAATAAGATTGAAGGCTGTTAGTGGATTTGAGTATAAAAGGGTTGTTAAAGGTATGGCGTCCTGTTCTTTCACTTTTGATAAAGTAGAATCTGTTCAAAATTGGTGGAATACTAATAAAGGAAGATCAAATTTTGTAACAGTTTTTTATCGAACACATTTTATTATATGATTTTATATTTATATGTTATAAAAATGATTGAGTTAATTGTTATTTTTATTTTGATTATTTTTGTAGTTTGAAATAAAAGTATGAAGACATAGTTACTCCAATGACAATCGTCCTAAATTTTTTTAGACATTTTATTATAATTATTAAATTAAACCCATCATCTTTAATATTAGAAAATAAAGACACGAGTTGAAAAAATTGTTCTTATGGACTCTTAATAATTGAAACTACCTTAGTGAGAGTCTCCTTGGAAATTCTATTCTAATGCACGCCTCGGAGGAACATGTTTGTTGTTGTATTGCTTTTGCTACTTTACATATTTTACATTGACTTGACTCCTAAAGTATGAATATTTTTAGTTGACACTCTACTTACAACCTTAGCATAGGCAAGAAATGGAATAAATTATGAATAAAAAATAAGAGAGAGAAAAAGTAACAAACATAAAGGTTAAACAACATTAAAATATTGACCGAGAGAATGAGTAAAAATTAGAAAAGTCATATTAAAACTTTTAGTGATTAAAGAATAACTTTAACTAAAAGGTTTTAACTAAACGAATAATTTTCTTTTCATTTTCTCCTTAACAAAAAAAGTAATTTTTATTAGTTTTTGATAGCTTGCTTAATTTTTTTAAATTAATTGAAAATAGTAATTTTCGTAACATTTCCCTCTTCATTCCACTGCAACCTATGTTGTTAGAAAATTTAATATTTCACATGTAGGACTAATAAACACTATAGAACTGTATAATCTAATTTCATGTACTTTTTTCAGAAGATTTGTTAACTAACTTTGTGTTTTTTCACATGGATGCCACTACACTCCTCGAGAAATCCTAGGTACATATTTGAATCACGGGATTAAAAACAATTTTTATTCTTTTTTTTAACTTTTGTATATATATTTAATTATTAAATATTGAATGACTTCAATAATGCTTCTAGATTTAGAACATTACTTTCGGCCATTTTTTCAAAGAAGTTTGAAATTTTGATGGATAAGACTATTATATTCAAAGTTGAGTGTAAAAGTAATCAAAGTTTCATATTTGAGCGATTATTAAGTGTTATCATACAAATGAAGTTCAATATTTGTATAATCTAAAAATGAAGAATTCTGTGAAATAAATCATACAAGCTATGATTGTTCTTGTGTTCACAATGTACACGTATTTTTTCACAGTAGAAAAACTATTTGTGGCATTAACCACCAATAAACCATTACTGGTTTGTAGAGTCTAATTTCATGTTCCTATCTTTACAAGATTTGTTAACCAAGTTTTGTGACCTTTTATCGGATGCCACTACACTCCTCGATAAATCCCGTGTAAGACCCAAATCGAAAAATATGTACTACAAGGACTAAATTATAAAAAAATGGCTTAATTGAACTTTTAGCTTTTTGGTATCACAAATCTAATGTCTTACCTTACAACTACACCAATTATGTCTTCTAGGTATAGTTAATATGTGACTTTAGCAATTTAGGATTCAATATATGCTAATGGGTCTTCCAAAAACTACAACTACAGTTAATATCACATTATATGATGAGTTGCCATATAACATTAAATTGATTACATTAACCCCACAAAGTATTAACATGGTAATTGATTTTAATATTAAATATATTTTTAGTCTTCCAATTATAATAAAAAATTGCAATCTACATACTTACACATCTAGTGTTGAATTTTATTTTTCTAATGAAAATTAACTTGTTTAGGATAAAAATAGTTTAGTCCATATTTTTTTACCCACTTTTAACTCACTCCTTTAATTACCATTAAATCATCTATTTTGATTCTTTTAAGTGATGTGATAATCTAATGATGATTAAAATAGTAGATTAAAAGTAAGTCAAAAAAAGTGAATTAAAATATCATTGTCTACTTTTTTAAAACGTCACCATCTTTCTACGTGGAACCCCATTTACCACGGCCTTTTACAGGGAACGTCACCATCTACATTTACTTTCTATAAGTAATTGCAACTTAACCTCAACTAGAGTATCCAAACTAAATTACCTTGAGTAGTTTCTTTAATAAGATTAATGTTAAATCAAACAAACACTTTTTTTGGGGGCAATACGAATAATGGCATAACTCTTGTAACATGAGAGACCTTACATCTTCAGAGACACATCCCCTTCTGCACTGCTGTATGACATCAATTGTTTGAACATTTTGACTTGCTCATGCTGCGGAGTTTAAGGTTTCTTAATTCGTCCAAACAAAAGCAGTTTCAGTAAGCATGTACTGCAAAACAATCTAAAAGGCAACGTTTCAACTGGATAGCAAGCTTGTCATGAAACAGAATTCAGAGATTTTCTCTTTTCTTTATTTTCCCCATAAATTACTTGTACAGGAGATCATATAATGGGCAAACTCACGTTCATTAACTATATTGCTTCATGGGAACACTAACTTTTAAGCTAAAGATAAGGTATGACAGAATTCACACACTACATACAATCCAGGTTTTTGAATGAGTAAAAATGAAGGGAAATTAGGAATGAAGGATCATATAACATTAAACATATCTTAACACTATAAATGGTCAGCTTTAATACAATTTGAACTACAAGCTATCAGAAACAAGATCTTGCTCTTGCTATTAAGTTAGATTATCTCCCTGAAAGGTGGCATGCAGTGGTTGGTAGGTGCTAGTGACCACCCTGCACACCCTCTGTCTGCCCATTCTGTTGAGCGTCATTACCCACATGTTCATCATTCCTCCCAGACCTTTGATGATCATCTTTCGCAGGTAGTTCCCCAAGTCTTTCCTGTAGATCAAAAAGCATTGTCAATCTTCACATGTAAAAGGATTCTAGGAGAGTGATACAGAGGTTTAGTTATATCTATGTTTTTCGCTGAATAACTTTCAAATATGTAATTTTATCACTGTGAACCTATTCTTTGCAGGATAGGTAAATTGGTGTCATACAGAACATGGTACTGGCACTACCTTGAGAGCAGTGTTCTCGGAGAGTAGTTGCTCATAATCACTCCTGATTCGACTTACTTCTGACCTGAGAGAAGCATTTTCTTCCTTCAAAGCCTCAGCACGCTGAGCTAACTCATCACACTCGGCCTTTAGACAAAACTCACACAGGAGTTAAGATATGTTATGATCAATCAACCAGAGAAATCACTAAAGGGTACTTTCTATTACCTGCTTACGCAACCTGGATCTGCGAGCAGATTCCCTGTTAGACTGCTTTCGCCTTTGCCTTTTAAGCTCTCTTTCATCCTGAAAGGTAACAGAAAAGAATTGAAGAAACTAATAAGCAACAATAAAAGTTGAAAATCAGGTCTCAGACAATAAAAATAACTCAAAGTCATAACTAGTAAGATCCAATAACACAACTAAAAATAGGTTCACAATTCATAAAATTACTCAGAAAAACTAAGAAATTCATAGATGCTTTAGAGTGAGCAGCAATGACTATGAAAGCAGCACCAATAAATGTGATCATGAGTGCCGTGCTCACAACAGTGAAACTAGTTATGATGGGGCTGCGTTGGTGCTTTGCTGCTTGTCAATGACGACAGTGATGGTTGTTCGACAGCAATGGTAGCATCAGCATTGGAGGTACACTCACCGTCATCAGCTGTCTCCTTTGTTTCGTTTCTAATTTCCAAATGGGTGGAAACCCTAGTAGAACAAAAGGGACGAGTTGGGCTTTGTTTTCAGGCTGGTAGCCAATAAATAGGCTGTCAAACACTAGCTGAAAAATGGGAAAGGATCAACGCAGCACATGATCCAACAAATTGACAAGCAACCTTGCAATCATGCTATTAGATTCAACTCCTCCCACTAACAAAATAAACAACTAACATTTGTCGATAAAAAAAAACGATCCACACCTCCCCTGATCCTCATAAACTTGTTATTTCCTTTTTTATCAGCTCCTCGCAGCTCATAACATCCTTATACTCGCAGGATCATGAGTACGTGACTTTACTCGCATTTTGAACAACATTGGGAAAAAATCAATATAACTATGTTCATTTGTTAAAATGCAGTGGCTCTATGCCCCCGTATGGGATTGCTGCCAACACTAAATGTCAAACATAAATTCACAGTTGGACACAAATTCCCATACTTCTGAGCCCCAAGAAAACACACCAAGGGGCAGCCTTCTACCTGATTTTTCAGTACCCTTTTTTACAAGTTAAGAAGGTGCAACCTAATCATGTTTAATATTAGGTAAGGAAATGGGCGGATTTTTTTAGTGAGGCCCTTTAACATTCGTGGCGATAACTTGGAATTCTAACAGATTGGTAGAGGTTGGATCATAAAGCGATAGCAAGACAACACTATCGGCTTTCTGCTGAGTGAAAGATTGGTTTGAGAAGAGATCTCAGACACTGGAAATCCCAAAAGGAATGTTTTCAATCATTCTTTATTACCGACCAAAACAGATTACAAACCATAGTAAGGTAAAACCAAAGTAAAAATCTCCTAATGAAAAGGTCTATATCTTCTCTAAATGATCAAAAGAACCATTATAACCTTAAACAGACAGTAGTGCATATCCTTGCTACCTGACTTCTTGAACCCAATTTCTTAAACCAACATATTAAAAACAAAAAGATTTAGCAAAGGATTTAAAGAATAAGCACTAATAACACCCCCTACATGTTAATAAATTGCCTTACTGAAGTATTCAGCTAAGCAAACAAGTAATCCAAAACAGTCATAAAACAGAATCAGTCGTCCGCAGAAGCAGATTAAGTAATCCAAAACAATCAGTAATTTGGCTTTGCTAGGAATTAACAAGTAACTATTACAATACAAAAGAAACATGATTTTAATAAATGCCACATTGACAAAAACATAATGACTAAAAGAAAGAATTTTACTAGGTGTCCCCAAAAACACAACTATGTAGTGGTTGGAAGAAAACAATTTTTAGGAAGACCACTATTATGCTTACTTTTCTGAATTCCTGTTTTTAATACACATATATAATACACACACACGCACACACATACATAACTTTTCTTTTTACTTTCGCATCTATATAACTTGTATTATATAAAAATATATTTAATTTTATATTATTTTAACTTGTTACTATATTATTTAGAATCTTTTTATTATTATTATCTAATTTATTATATTGCATATTATGTTTTATCTAGCTTTCATCACTATAGTTATTTAATTTATTATATCACACATAATTTTTTATTAGGTTTATTATTATAATTTAGTTTATTACCTTATACATTATGCTTTAAATAGTTTTTCATATTTCATAATACTATTATATTTATTATTATTATTATTTAGTTTTCTTATATTATATATTATACTTTATTTTCAATACAATTACACTTATTACTATTATTATTATTATTATTATTCAGTTTATTATAATTATGTGACATTTTACATACAAAAACAAAGGAAAAAAGCAGTTGGACTCGGGCCCAACCATTCAAAACAGACAAGACATTAAAAAACACTGAAAATCTAATATTGACCCAACCCATTAGCTGCTATTAGCTAGAGCAGCCTCAAACAAGCAAGAGAATGCAGAGTAGTGAAAGGTCACAGGCTGACAGCAACAGCAAAGGCCACAGTGCCTAACAATGGCAAAGGTCAGCAACAGCCCATGTCCAACAACGGCAAAGCCGCAGAGCCTTGCGAGTTGAGAGGGCAAACAAAGGAGCAGTGGTGAGGGCTGCAATTTGTATGATTTACCCTGTGAATGGCACAGCAACAGCCCCAACAGCCATGACATCCATGTGGTTTGTGACGAGTGACTTGGGAGCAGCAAGGGGCTGCTCCACTCCACCACCCTGTAATTGCAACGCAATTACACACAATTGACTACTACGCTGTAAATAAATAGTGATCATTTTCACATTGTAGTTGAGCCTACAAACGTCCAGAATACACTAAAAGCTATCAGATTCTCCGCAAATCTCGTAGCCAGAGAATAAGTGTCATGAACATTCCAATTAGGACATAAGTTAATATGTTATCAAGTTAACAAACATCATATCATCAGTCTTAGTCAAAAGTAACCTGTAGCCAGAGTTGTGATTGAACATTATCCCGTGATCCAGCAACTGCAGTAGATGGAACCTTTCTAGCAAGTGCAGGAATGTTGGAAGAAGCTGGTGTACCCCAATAATCCATTCCTATATTTAAGTTTGTTGTGGGACCAGGAACAGCTCCAGGAGCACCACCTGCAGAGATAGGTATGATAGGCAGAGTTTGATTGACCACAGTAGGAGGTGCACTTAGGCCCCCATTTTGAGGAGTATATGCTGAAGTGCCATTTTGAGATGGTTCATCTATAATTCAATAGAAAAGATACATTTCAGCGCACAAACATTAGAGGTCAACATAAGGCCATACATTACAAAGTCATAAACTATATATATTGAAACATAAGAAAGTAAGCTCGGCAAACCTTCAAAAGAATCCTGCCTGCCCCCTGATTTCAATTGAGAGTCCTATGAAAAAAAAAAAAAAAAAAACAGAATAAATACTAATATACCAATCATAATAACTAACACAGAATTTATTTAGGGTATCTTTCAGAAAATAGTCAATTGTGCCCCCACAAGCAGAAGCAGCATGAGCTATGCAACCCACACCCAATCTCCGATGTCTAAACATGGTTGACATTTATATGTATATAGTTTATCTGACATAACATGGTTGACATTTATATGTATATAGTTTATCTGACATAGACATCAAAAAGTAAAATTTAACATCCCTTAATACTTCATGGCTTATGCTGTTTTACAGCAAAAAACTAAATACTTTTTTTGTTTTATAACAATAACCTTAATCCCTTTAATAATATCCTCCAGTATCCTTGGTCTCCGCACTCCAACTCCACTTATAATCTCATATTCAATCCGAGCCTAAGTAAAGAAGGATGATTGTGTTAAGCTGTTACATTTTACTAAAATAAGATCACTGAGAAGAAAAACACTGAACAGCCAACAACAGTGAATAGTGACGCATACTGTCCCTGTCTGCAGAGTCAGATGATAATGGCAGCCATAATGACAATAGCAATACAAGCCTATTTGATGGAGATGAGAGCGTCAGAAATAGCAATGGGAGTGCTGAGATGGCTGGCAACTTCGACACAAGCCTTGCAATGGCCGGCAACAACACACTGTGATGACCAAAGACAACAATGGTAGCGTTGTGATGGCCAGTGACAGTGATGCAGAGTTGATGATGACCACAATCTGAGTATAGCAGTGTCACACAAGAAGTTTGGTTCTGATTTGCAATTGAGATTCATAGGCGAAAAGGGTCATCATTTTTTATTTTTTAAGTTGGATCTTTACAAACCTGACCCAAAGATCCCAACTACATGAGTTGGGTAACAAATCCCAAGGCTGCACAAACGCTTTCAGGATCAATACAATGCAAAACTTCCCTATTCCACCTTGTGTGTTTTCCGGGTTGCTTGGGTGTCCCATACTCACAGGATCATGCAAATTTGTGAGCATACTCACGCTTTTGACATCATTGGCAAAATACCTGCATTTAAGGATAATTTGTCTCTGCTATAAGCACATATAAGTAAAATCCTTAGTCCCACCTCACCTCCATGAGTTACTTCTCATACTTTTAGTTACCCTACAATACATGCCTTCATAAAGCATTCCACAACACTTATCAAGTCACTCGATAATATGATCTTTCCAAGATCAACCCTCTGAAAATAAATAGCTTTGAGTGTGCACCTTTTTATGTAAATACAAATTGATTCCCCTCATTCTAGCCACTCAAGTTTTATCCCCTTGTAGTTTAAACAAACTTTAGTAACAAGCTTTTAATAAAATACATAAGCTCTCTTGATTTTCTGAAAACTTTCACCACTTATATTCCATAAATCCAATAACAAATAATTCCGTAAGTCTTTCATTGTCTTTGCCCTCACAACATCAACTGTATTATGGAAATTACAGTTCGTATTCAGAATAATAGAATAAAAGTTTGTCAGGACAGCAATTGGATGGGGATTATATTTAGGCAGTATGGAAAGAGCTATAGTATTCTATTCAGTGATATGTTCTTTTCACTAGTTTTACATTTATCCTCCTTAAAACTTTAGGTAGATGTGTGAACATGCTAGAGAGGACAACATACAAAACGAGTACATATGAGAAAATATCGATGAGGTATCAATCGGCAAACAGATTACAAAAATATTATGTCAAGGAAGTTTGAACACATAAAGATGATCACCGGAAGCATTGGTGAAAAGAGTAGATCATTGTTTTTAGTCCTATGAAAAGAGGCAAAGACCAAGGAGGACATTAGAGGAAATTGTTCAGAGGAATCCCATGATGAATAATATCCCCGAGAATTTGATCTTTAATAAAGTCAATCAAATACAGTCCAATTAACCAACCAAACCTAGTTAAATACATTTTTGGTCGTTATTGTATATTCCTTTAATACTGCAACTAAATATTAATGGATGGACATTGAAAACATAGTGCAAAACATTAGAGTGAGGACTGTCCCTGAACTTACATTTTGAGAATTTGCGTCACTTCCTTCACTAGTACCTTCGCCTTCACTTGCACTATCACCACTACAAGTCCAACATTTCTTATCAGTGTAAGTCACCCGTATGCAAATGCAAATGGCAAGGTAACATACACAACAGGATTATAAAAATAAACCAATGTCAAACCCAATATTATATTAAGAATTATTTACAGGAAAATACAACCATGTATAAAAAATATCTATGTCAAATAACTCCGTAGGGGTTCTCAGGCATTCTAAAACAATAAAATAAATATTAAATGCAATTTCTGTAATTTAAAGTTAAATACACAGCAAAGCACAAAATTGTAAAATAATGCATACAGACATGCTTCACTGCAATAAACCAACTAAAAAATTAAAATGATAATGGAAAATCAACTTCAGGAAGTGACTGACTACTGTTTCTATTCCCTAATCAACAGTATATGGAATTCATGAACCCGAAGTCATTTACATGTTAACATTGTAGTTCAAGTTCAGATAATGCTAGGCTCTGCAGGGCTGAAACAAAATCATGTACCAAAGTAGCCCGTAAGGAGTTGCTTTATTTGAATAAAGTCAAACAATTTTGTAACTTCACTTCCAATGATCCAGAATACAAGAAAAGTAAAGGATTTTATAAATTTCAATGATGTTCATTCCTTTAACACTAGATAGATATGGAAGCAAATGTTACCAACAATAGATGGACATCATATCAAAGTCATATTCATTCCTCCAGTTCTGAATTTAAGAATTTGCTCTTGAATATGTTAACCTGAGTTCTATTTAAATAATAAGGCCTCCAAATATGAGTTATATTATTCCCCCTAGCTACAGAAACAATGACTAATAATGGTGATTGATGACATATCATAGAAAAATATTATGGCATGCAAAAAGGATGGATGCATTATTTCATGAACCATAGAATCTTAAATCAGCAATCTGGCAAATAGGTAAGACATTTAGAAGTAAACTGTGTGCCTTTCTTTGACTGCTTTGCTTCAAATAATAGGGTACATAATTTAACAAGATTGATCAACACAACACATCTTACCTCTTTGAATGAATTCCATTAGCAGATGTCCCCGTTGTTTTACCATGTTCATTACTTTTCCCTGTGATCATATTCAAACTACCCAAACTTCCTTTTGATCTTTTGATTGGCAATTTTTCCTTCACCTCAGGAGGCTTACCATCGGCTTCCATGCTGCCAGGAGTGTTTCCCTGCATGCAAACTAATAAATTATTTTTCCTTAATTGGATAAGGACAAGTTTTGCACAGAAGAGGGAAAAGGCAGAGAAAAAGAAAAGGTGAGAATGAGAATAAAATACAGAAGGGGAAACTCACTGAAGCCTCAGCAATGCCATTTGGAGAAGGCATAGCAAAGGGGCTAAAAGGATAGGATCCCTGCATAAATTTGAGGCAAAAGTAGTTGATCAGCCAAAGATTCAACATGATAACTTGAAGAAAACAAAGTTTTACAAAGAATACCGGAGGCATGGATGGATGAGCATAAATGCCACCAGGTGGATACATTGCAACATATGGATGTGGTGGAGTACCATAGGGAGGCATAAATTGCTGCAAATAAGAATTTCATTAATGAACCAAAGAAATATTAAGATAGAACTTAAATGAGATATTTCATACTGTTAGTGAAGTATAGACTAGATGTAGAGTAGACACGATATTAAACTCTAGGAAGAACAAAAAAAGATAAGTAAACAAGACCATTCAACAATCTAGGACCAAAATCTTCAGAATTAGTTTGCAAAGGCAAAAATGGTTTGTGTTGACTCCTAATTAGGACATTCAAGCCTTCCATTTTTTAAAACATACAGTGTCCTGATGCAACAAAACTTTAACAAAATAATTACACTGTAGTTAAAAATGCAATGAATTAGGAGCACCATCAATCACAATAAATGCATATTGGAGAAGCAAGTATTTCGCAAGAGATACAGTCCTAACCATAAGCAAGTCTCAAGTTACTATAAAAATTTCACATGCCACCAATCACCACTACCATAACTGTGTTCCTTCCGAATAACTATAACAGTCAACAAAGACTACTAATAAATCCACCATTGTGCACCACACCACTAACCAGTCCACCATCATCATATGCCACAACACAAATAAAGGTAAATATGGAATTTCGCTTCAGGCCAACAATTAGAAATGTATAAAACTCTTCTAATTCATGAATATGATCAGGATCAAACATGAATATATATTTGTAGCTTCAAGCGGCAATCAAGTCATTAGGTAAATTTAGTTTTATTAATGTTCTTCCACATGCTGTTTGCTGATTATTGTTGATTAGAATAACCAAAAAAAATCTCATAATAACATTATTGTATCTTAAAGTATTTTAGAGTTTCTTAGATCATCTTTTATATTTCATGATTTGCTTCCTTGTTCAATAAAGATCAGGAATCTAATATTAGTTTAAATTAATAGGGATTAAGGCTCTCTATTTAGTATTACATCAAAACCATATGATTTTCAAATTATTCACTTCCAAAATCTCACACTTCCTCGTACCCCACATAAAACCCATATAATTTCAACATGGTCATCAAAACCATCTTCCATGACCTAGTCCATCAATGCTAATGCTGATTTTCAGCGACTGTCATTTGTCATTCTCTACCATGTGGTTTTGCAACAACCATTTCTCCCTCACAGTCATGTCACGGTTTTGAATGGCAGCCAGCCCTCCAATGTGCTGCAGATGACCTGCCACTGATGTAGCCTTGCCATGATGTCAGCGCAATTCACACTCACACATGACCAATATTTCACTGTTCCAAAATCTATACCCCTTCTTCCATCAGCCACCATCTTGCTTGGTGTGTGATCTGTTCTTCTCACTTCAGATCTGGTCTCACCTTTACCAACCAGATCGAGGTCTTTGTTTTGCAGTTACTGTCCCATATTTGACATCCTTTATTTTAGTGCATTGAAAAATGTAAACCCATATTTACACCATTTTTCCATTGTGAATGCCTCACTGCGCCATCTGGCATCCAATAAGTTGTGTTTGACACTCAAATTTGATGCTTTTCCTGCATTCATCAAGAGTTAGCTGTTTTCAGCTGTCTCAACTTGATTCTTGGCATTCTTTTTGTGGTTATCTCTGATTTTGGCTGTTAGGCTCTTTTTGGATGTTTGTTTTTGTGACACTGACTTTTCTACCAGTTGGTGACTTCTTTTTCAGCTAATGATCATGTCAGTAGTGACTTTGTACTGATTGATAGATTGATGGTGACGTTCTTCCTGCCATTCTTCAGGTGATTGGATTTGGTCATGATTCACACTAGCCCCAAATACAATCTGCAGGTCATGTATCCAAATTTTTAAGGTCTCCAAAGTTTTTACACTGTATGTTATAGAAGTTGAAGTTTTTTCTCCATATATAACTCCTAGGCAGAAATTTTCTGGTAATGATCACCCAAACAAAATCTCTTCTTTGGTCATGGGACTCTCCAACCAGCTTTTCAACCTAAGGATTGCTCCAGCCCCCTTGAGAAGTTATATTACCAGATATATTGATCTCCAACATCTCCAGCATTACAAAGACCACTTCATATTTCTTTTTCTTTTTCCTTTTCACAGTTTCATTTGTAAAAGGCTTAAGACTTTAGCTAGAGGAAAGTGAGTATTAGAATATCAAGAAAATATCTCATAACATTCTTAGTAAGTGAACTTCAAGCCTAACTCAATCTCATAAAATTGGCTTGCAAGTTAAGTTTGCACTCACTTATAAATTATAATTTAACCAAGTCTCTAGTTGATTAGGGATATCCAACAATTATTATATGAACGATGGCATAATTTAAAATATCCTAGGATTAATTTTCACGCTTCATTGTATTTCATGATTTGTTTTCATATTCAATTACAATTATGAAACTAGTATCAGAACTAATAAAAGATATTGCTTTATATTTTGTATACCAATTTATATTATTCACTAGCCTATCACCTCTCATCTACCTACCCTGCCTAAAATCTTATAAATTTCATAATAGCAAGAGCTCAAAGAGAACAGGGAGTTAATATCTAAATTACCTTCAATATTTTCCATTTGGCCACAGCTTAAGTATGGTCCAGTTAGGTTTTAGATTTGACTAAGCAATAGCACAAAACAAATTTAAACATTAACATTATCGTGTAGGCGGGATTGGTATTTATAATATAAGAGAGAGTTATAATAGAAGTGACAATTACCTGGACACCCCACATATAAGGGTGAGCCTGTGGACTTGATGCCAAGAAACTGTGTGGAGGTATAGGAGAATATGCCTAGAAAATAAGGGAGCTGGGTGAACCAAAATTCAATCTTGACAATAATAAAAATTATATGCTAGTAATGCCAACAAAGAGTGTTTCATTAGAAACCTGAAATCCAGGCCAATCAGGATTAATTGTTCCAGTAGCGGTGGTTGAAGCCTGCTCCTGGAAAAACAATGTTTTGGCGTCACAACAAATGTACTAACCATCAAGAATCAATGGAGATAACATAAAGAAAGTTAGACCTGTGATGTAGGTGGTGGCGTCTTTGACTCCTTCTCTTTTGGAGCTTTATCCATCTCACTGCTGCCCATACTCTAATATCAGTATCTTAAAAGTATACACTAAACCATCCTGCACCAAACATAACTTTCATTACAAGACAGCCTCAAAGACACTATTCTCCTTCAAAACTTACAAACAAATCACTGTAAGGTTGAGCAAGTTAGATAAAACACTTGAATCACATGATTTTCATATTGAATTAGTCTACAAAATCATTATATCGCCAATATCAATTGTAACAATAAGAACCAACCAAGGCACTAATCCTTTTTTCCCTCCCAATCAATGCAAAGCTAGATCAAAATCCAACTTCTAATGGTGCCCTGCGTTATCTTATCTCCAAACCAAAGATGGTGCAAGTTCTATTTAACTCTATGATAACACTACAGCATTAATCTCCACCAAAATTGACAAGGCAACAATATCCAGAGCTCAGAAAACCAAGATAAAACCCAGGATACAAAGTGAAATTTATGCATCGCAAAAAGCTAACAATATGAACAATTCAATAAAATTCAAGCTGAGAATTTTCAAATTACCACTCAGAAAGAGACTGTGGATCCTCCAAAGCTGGAGCAGAAGCAGAAGCAGTAGCAAAAGCTGATCTGCCGAGGATAACAAAAACAAGCGGAAGAAGCGACAATCAAATGCTCGAATAAAAATTGTGAAGAAAAATGGATTCAGTGAATAGCAGGAAGGTTTTTAGGAGAATTTTATTTGGGAAATACAGCAAAAAAAATGATCCAGAATTAATTTCAAAATGGATAAGAAGGGAAGAATGAATTAGGGGCAGATCAAAAATTAGGGTTTGTTTGGTTAAGGTTAATGTTTGTGTTGTTTGGTTTTGGGTGTTCACGGAGAGGAACCCATGGATCGTCGTAAGGTGTCGCTGTCCAGTGAGATTTTCGTTCCCATTTTGCACAGTTTGTGAAATCTCCATTTACTCCCTATGCCCACAGTTTCTCTTTTTCCTTTTTTATTTTATTTTACTTTTTGTTTTTTTATTTTTCATCATTGCGAATATATCAAATAAATGACACTGACATAATCAATTTACAGCTTTTCTTAATGTTTACATTTTTTTACGACTTGATTCTCTATTAAATATATGTTAAAATCATTTATTAAGTCAATGTCATTCATAAACTTTTATAAGTATTGTCAAATTTGTTGCATGAAGTTTTTAATTTTGATGTTGTAACCAAGTTTCATTTCTCTTCTATATATACAAATCATAAGCTATTTTAGGAATTATTTTTCCAAGACAATTTAGGAGCTTTTAATTAAATATGTTTAAAGTTTTTTTTTTCCTATCAATCTAACACTTTACTTTTTTATATAAATTTAATTTTTTTTAAAATGATTAATTATAAACATACTAATATATCACCATATAAGTTATTTAAATTAATTCCAAAACACAATCTACGTTTTAAAATTATTTATTTATTACTAATCTCAAATATAATATAATTTATGTGTTACTCTAAAATATTTATCTCCGTAATATAAAAATTAGATAATTTGCAAGTTATTTAACGAAAATATTTTAACATTTTAAAATTCATCATATCTTTCAATTTGCATTTTTAATTTATTCAATGTAAAAGAAATATTTATTATGTATAACTATTTTTTTAATAAAGGATATTTTTTAAAATATTATATTACAACTACCAGCTTTTCAAGGAACATCTTGATTTAATCTTTTACAATAAAAAAAAGAGAAAACATAAATTAATTTTTCACAAATTAAAATCAGTTTATATATAAGTTTAAAAAAACAAAACAAGTAAACTTTTACATTTTAACTTCCAGACTCAATTTAAATTATAAACAAGTTAATTTTTTTTTCTAATTTATCTCCCCTAAAAGAAGGACTTAATGAATAACATCATAACAATTCCCATTTTTAATTAATAATTATTATTATTATTATAGTCCTTAACCGGATTATCAATGTCATACTTGAAAAATATATAATTTTATCATCTAAATTTTATTTAAGCACATAGAAAGCTTGTGAGCTACCCAATAATAAAAGGAACGGAAAAAGTAAAATAAAATTAAAATGTGAAAAACAAAATATCAGGATTAAACTTTTTTACATCAAAATGAAAAGGTTTGTGTAGAAAATTATATGATTGATTGTCCAAGAAATAGTCGTATATAGTGAAAAAAGTTAATGGATAATCTTTCCTTACAATGAAATAACTAACGAATCCTTTGTTTTTTTATTAATTAAAATATACAATGTTCACGTATGATTTAGTTTTTATAAAGAAAATAAATTTATATTATATATATATATATATATATATATATATATATATATATATATAT
>Ga0209589_1008572_pt1 | contig 15888 bp, 9 predicted proteins | sample CowpeawhiteBW_FD_187525 | JGI IMG/M metagenome (GOLD analysis project Ga0209589, IMG submission 187525) | Root nodule microbial communities of legume samples collected from California USA - Cow pea white BW (SPAdes) (version 2) | ecosystem: Host-associated > Plants > Roots > Nodule | place: USA... | reverse complement strand
ATATATATATATATATATATATATATATATATATATATATATATATATATATATTTTGTTTATATATTTATTCTAGCCCTAACTCATATATAAAATAATATAACTTATAAAATAATAATATTCATAATCTTTTATAATAGATTAATTACGCAAAATTATTTTCTTATATAAACTATATAATCTGTTACTTCATAACAATTATAGTAGGTTTATGCTCGGATAACTTTTTAAGTGTTTCAATTTAATCTTCGAATTCGTTTAGTCGTTTAGATTATCGTACACATTTTAATTTCTCACACCCTCATTTATTTAGCATCTACTATTTATTTTTTTTTTCATTTTATGCACTTTTTGGCGTTTACTAGAAAAAAAAAATAAACGGGCATATCTAGTTTGTGATAATCATAACTTTTAATTATTTCAATTTAATCTTCGAATATTTCAGTCGTGTAGATTGTTGGACACATTTTATTTACTCACCCTCATCTTTTAGTGTACAATTAGCATTTACTATTTTTTCTATGTACTTTTCTACATTTTTTTTTATTGTTTTTTTCTAGCGTCAACACTTGTTTGGTTACTTTGTAACAAAATCCAATTTTCACAGTAAAAGAAGTCTTAATTAAGTACGCGATCCTATGGTCAAACTTATTTTCAAATAATGGTTAAAGTAGAAGGGAAATCAAAATCAATATAGGAAAGAAAGTGAAAAATAATTGAGAATTCAAGAAATACTGTTTGGTGGGCAAAATTTAGAAAATAGGAAAGAAAGTTAGCATGTCTCGGAAAGCGAGATAGAAAAGAAAGTTAGCAATGATAATTACTATAAAATATATGAAATAGAAAGAAAGTTAGCAATGATAATTACTATAAAATATATGGGTTTAGTGGGCATAAGTGATACAAAATGAACATTTTTAGAAAGTTATTACAATTTTGTATTTTTTTAATTATTAGCTTAAATATTAGAAAAGGACAAAATTAAAAATAAGTTGTTCATGTGTAGAAAAAGAGTGAAATTATATTTACTATTTAAAAAATCTAAAAGTACAATATATTGACCATTTCAGTGAAGATTGTGTAAATTAGGTCATCAGTCTATTTTATCAGACACTATATTTTTAGTTTAACTTCACTACATCTTGATTCTTCTTCTTTACATTCAATTTCCACACACTATCATTATATAAAAACAAACAAAACAAAAGGGCCATTATTATTGGAAATGAATTTCAGATTAAAATTCACATAAAGAGAGATTCAGAAAATTAAATGTTTTTTGTGCATTTGATTCATAATATAAGTGTTTTACATAACAAATTTGTGTTAATTGTGGAATAGTTTATCAAAGCATTTCAATTTATATTGAAAGGCAATTGTTTGCTAGTTTAATGGACCAAGAACATAAAATTGATTTGGTTCACCAAATTTTGATTTACCAAAATTGGATTGACCAAGTATCAAACTAAAATTTGTAAGAAACAATCGTAATTTAATGTTTTATTTCTATGTATTTATTTAGATTTTTTTTATAATAGATATAGTTTATCAATATTTAGTATTTTTTATTTTATTTTTTATTTTTAATAAATTTCATATCATGAACTTCACAACATTAACATAATTAAGGTTATGTAAAAAATTATAATGATACTTAACTTAACCTTATTTAAAAATACTAAAAAAAATTAACCTATAAATTAAAGATAAAATTGATTAAAAAAGTAATTGAGGTGATAATTAGAAAAGAATATTAAATAAAATATTATTAATTGCAAGTTAGATATACTCATACATATTAAAATAAACTATTTAATGTATATAATATGATTCCAATAAGGCTTATAGCTTGGACTAACACCTAGGTTCAAATCATATTTAAGGTCCAATCTATGGCCTACATGCATCTCAATCCCAAAGCCCATTAGAAGACCCAATAACAAGGGACATGCACAAAAAGATCTAATTGGACTTCATCCAAGATGGCCCAAACCCACATAGGCTTCTCACACTCTTCACATGGATCAAAGAAGATGTGAAAAATTGAAGAGGTGTATCAAAGAGCAGTAGAATATCAATAAGATTGACCCATTGTTTAGGCCTTGTTTTCTAGAATAATAAGTCAAACAATGTGTAGTTGAATTGCTAAAAATGGGCTTGACTAAGCCCAATAGGAGATTTGGCCATGAGTTATCAAAAGTCCAAGGTGGATTAAGTGGAAGTTAACACTCCTTCCTACACCTCATGGATCCAATGCATCCAAGGGTTAGGAATGCTTCCTCCTTTTCCAAGCCATCATCCAATAGTTGTGAGCCTTCCTCCTTCTCCAAGCCATCTTTCACGGCCAAGATTGAAGGTCATTCTCATCCAAGGGCTAGGAGTGCTTATGTGTATTTGCTTTCATATAAAAGCCTAAATTTTAGACTATTGTAATCACTCTTGAATTTTGCAATAGAAGCATAGTGTTGAGAGTACTCCACCCTATTGCATTTGAGATTCTCCTTTGCTAGAGGATTGAATCATCTCCTCTAGCCATCTACCCCTAGCTTTCTCTTAAGCTAAACCTTCAAACACCTTAGTTCAAACAATTGCTTAGCAAGAACCTTAAACACTTGGTTCCACTCCTTCCATGGATCACGTCTACTTCATGGAGCTTTCATCCATTCCGCACCAAGAGCTCCACCATTTTGGTATCAAGAGCCAGGCAACTTCGGCAATCCACCATTGTTGAGTAAGGTTTCATGATCGTTGGCTTGTCTCTTCATTTTCGTGTTGTATTTCCCTTGTTCTTCCATTTTGTTGCTGTTTTTGTTCATTTCTATGGTGTTCTTAAGGCTACATGAATCTCTAGTGATTCAAATTGTAGTACTCCTTCATTCAATGGTGTACAAGTGTTCTTAATTTCTTTCAATTTTCCAGCCATCTTTTATTGCTTTTCCTTGTGTTTTCTTCATTTTTGTTTGGTGCATTCATTTTAATTTTCATTTCGTCCTACGATTTTGTCATTTCCAGTTTGTTTACTACTATTTTGAGTTGTTATACACATTTTCCATCGATTATTTGATTACACAAATTGCTTAGATTCATGACCTTCATCTCACAACCAAAAACACAATGAACATCAACATATCTGATGCATGTGGATAAGTAGTTCATGTTCTGTCCAGTTTTAATCCATTTGAGTGTCTAAATATGTTCTTCTATGTTCATGCTTGGTTCTAGACCATAATCAAGCTCATTCTTATTGAATTTCATAGAACATCTCAAAAGCAAGCACCACAATTTCTGTTTTTCTATTTTCTACTCTATTCTAGTACCTTTCTAGGTTCCTTTTGTTGTGCTTCCTTTCATTTCAAGCCTTAATTTCTTGCTTGTTTATTATTCCATATTCATTTCACTCTTGTTTCATTACTACTCTCTTTGGTTTAGCATTTCTAATTTGCTTTTCTTGCTTTCATCTTTGTGTATTGCCATATAAGTGTTAAGTCTCAAGCATTTTGGTTTTGGTTTGAGTGTGCTTTGAATTCTAGCTTAATTGCTTAGCTAGTGGTAGCATCTTAGGTGGTGGATGTGAAGTAATCCTTTAGCATTGTGCTTTCATTTGCAAATTACTTCTCACCCTACACATGTATACAAGATTTGAGCCAATTTTCTTAAAGAGTGTTTGAGTGCTAACATTTGTGTTTTGCCATAATTTTTCTTGTTTCTTGTTATTGTTTTTAGTGAAATTTTTGTTGTTGTTCTTGGAGATTTGGTACTTCAATTACAGTGCACAAAGTGCCCCAAATTTTTCCCCATTGGTGTGTGCACAAAGGCCATCAATTAAGGCTTGCTTTCCCCACTTTTGCTCGCGAGATTTGGCTGCATTGTTGTCCAACATTTGTGGTTCAAGACTTTTGGTCTCGGGACTCTTTCAAAACATCAATTTGAAGACATTTGGTTGCCCATTGTGGCTTGTAATTGTTGTTTCCATCTAGCTTAACTCTTTCTCTTCAATTTGGTCACTTATTTTGGCATTTCTAGAGCATCATAAGTTACCTAATTTTCCTCCCAAAGTTCACTAAAGTTTTGGTGTTCTCGGGATTGCTCCTTCTTTGTCATTCTTAATGCACCAACTTTATTGCATTTTAAACTTGTAAGCTTGGCCTACTTAGGTGTCTTGGGGAACCACAAGGTGTTCAATCCCATATCCTAAGTAGAACCTTTTGATACTATATAGTGAGCATTTTCGTAGTAAGTGTGTTGAAATTTCTAAGTGCTTTCTCACCTTACTTTAGGCCGCATAGCTATATTCATGTTTTCACGTTGCATAAAGGCTTAAGTGTGAAACCAAAGTCTCTAATCTTTTGCCATTTAGGGGTCCGTTTTTAGTGTTAAATTTCTTTGAGTCTTGTTTGCTTGTTTTGTGCTTAGTGACTTAAGTGATTCTATTTACTTAGCACTTAGACCATTGTGTGATCTTTGAAACCTTTTACAAGTGTATCTTGGCAAGGATTGGGCTTGGTATTTAAGAAGTCTTAAAGACTCACCTCGCCTAACCTGGAGGTCCACCTGTGATTGATTTCCTCTACCACACTTTGTTCAAGCTTCATAAGTTCATTCAATCACTATGAGTACATATTCTACATATAGTCCTAGGTTGAATAAGCATGATAGTCATGAGTTGCATCATACATTTCATAGTGACATTCCATTCTTTGGGGAGGATATAGGACTAATATAATTTAGAGATTGGATGTGGGATACAGAGAAATTGGTGCAACCATTGTTTAGTACATATAATCAATTTGATATTCTTGGGTACGTTACATCTAGGTTTATAGGACGTGCATCCGAGTGGTGGCAAAAGAGACAGTAGAGAGTGCAAAAGGGGAGAGAATCATGCATTAATACATTTTATGAATTGAAAGCATGCATGTGGAAACATTTCATTCCCCCTTCATTTAGGATAATTAAAGACCAACAATCTAGGATAGAAGACTTCATTGACATAGGTGATACATTCATCCAAAATCTTGCTAAGTTTTCTAGACTAGAAAAAGATTTTAAGAACAATTTGGACTTGCTTTTGAGTGAACAAAGAGAGAGAGAAAAACAAAAGCGAGAACGAGAGAAGCTTGAAAAGTTTCGAGAGTTGGATATGCAAAGAGTAAAAGAAAAGCTTGAGAAGCTTCGTGCAGAGAAAAAGAAAAGAGAGCAAGAGAAATATGAGAAAAATGAGAAGAAGAAAAGAGATAAAGAAGAAAAGGAAAAAAAGGAAAGTCTTAAAAAAGCCAAAGAAGAGAATGAGAGAAAAGAATTAGAAGAAAGAGAGAAAATAAGACAAGAGAGTGAACTTGAAAGAAAATCCCAAGAGGTAGAGTTAAAGAGCATTTCAAAAGACAAAAGAGAATTCGTTGTTAGGGATTTGGTGTACCATCTTTCACTAATGCCTTCCATAAAGACCCAATTTCCAGAGGGAGTTCTCCCATCTTTAAACTCTTCTCACTTTTTCATTAAATATTTTGTTTTGTTTCTTTCAAAAACTTTTTCTTCTCCATCTCATTCACATATTTTATCCTCCTCAAAATTTTGTGCCAAAACACACTTTGACTTTAAAATTCTTTTAAAAAATCATCTAAGTCAAACTGTAATACACTCTTTTTGTGAAGTGGGCCTAATACCAAATTTTTCCAATTTTATAAGCCCATTTTCACACATTGCACAATCAATTCTACTGCATGGTCATTATGATTTCATTATAATTTTGTTTGATGACTATTGCAGGTTTATGTTTTATCCTGGTGGAACCTCAAATTTGGTTGCTGTGAGCCTTAAAGGCATATAGCTTGGGCCAACGCCTAGGCCCAAATCATGCTCAAGGCTCAATCCATGTCCTACATGCATTTTAATCCCAAAGCCCACAAAGAGGCCCAATAACAAGGGGCATGCTAAAAAAGATCCAATCAGGCTTCATCCAAGATGGCTTAAACCCACATGAGCTTCTCACACTCTTCACATGGGCCATAGAAGATGTGAAGATTTGAAGAGGTGTATCAAAGAGCAATAGAATATCAATAAGATTGGCCCATTGTTTAGGCCTTGTTTTCTAGAATAGTAAGTCAAACAATGTGTACTTGAATTGCTAAAATTGGGCTTGACTAAGCCCAATAAGAGATTTGGCCATGAGCTATCAAAAGTACAAGGTGGATTAAGTGGAAGTCAACACTCCTTCCTACACCTCATGGATCCAATGCATCCAAGGGTTAGGAATGCTTCCTCCTTTTCCAAGCCATCATACAATGGTCGTGAGCCTTCCTCCTTCTCCAAGCCATCTTTCACAGCCAAGATTGAAGGTCATTCTCATCCAAGGGCTAAGAGTGCTTATGTGTATTTGCTTTCATATAAAAGCCTAAATTTTAGGCTATTGTAATCACTCTTGAATTTTGTAATAGAAGCATAGTGTTGAGAGTACTCCACCCTATTGCATTTGAAATTCTCCTTTGCTAGAGGATTGAATCATCTCCTCTAGCCACCTTCCGCTAGCTTTCTCTTAAGCTAAACCTTCAAACACCTTAGTTCAAACTAATGCTTAGCAAGAGCCTTAAACACTTGCTTTCACTCTCTTCCATGGATCACGTCGACTTCATGGAGCTTTCATCCATTCCGCACCAAGAGCTCCACCAGTGTGTGTATATATATATATATATATATATATATATATATATATATATATATATATATATATATATAACATTTATTAATTTGATTAAAGTACCCGGGCAAACATATTCTTATAATTTCTTATAATTTTATAATAAGTTTGAAATTAATGTCTAATAAATATTTTGTATTGTTGTTGTATTAATGTGTTTTATTTAGTTTATAATGATTATTGTAAATACAAACTTTTAACAATAGTTAAAGGCAATTTTTAAAGATAGTTTCATATTCATAATTTATAAACATATCATTATAAATTATTTTGTAAATGTATCATTACAAATGATTTTAAAGTAGTTACGACAATATTTTTTTTTCATTTTCATACTATTTTTTAAAATAAAGATAGGTTGATATATAATTGTTATTTTAAAGTGCAGAGAAGTACTTGATGCCACTACTATAAAAAGTTACTTAGTCATCGAAATTAGTCACCAAAATTATGCTGTTCCAAATTGTGACTGAAATAGCAATTGATTCACATTAGTATCAAATTAGTCACCAAAACAACGACTGAGTGACTTCTTTGTGTTATTTGTTTGTATAGAGACCGAAAATATTAGTGGCAACAATTCAGTCACTAAATTGGTGATTGTGAAAACTAGAATAAATTGTTCGCTATAGCCACCAAATTATTCACCGAATAAAGTTTTTTATTAGCGACAAAATTTGTTGCAGTGGCTAAATAATGACCGAATGTGTTTCTCACTTACAATGATTTTAGTGTTTCAATAGCAACCAACTGTATTTTGGTGACTAAATTATTTTCAGTGTTTACCTCAATTATTATAAACTTACCCCAAATTAAATGATTTTGAGTTTGCCCCTAAATCCCATTTCATATCATACTTGTTCACAACGTGCCAAATCCTAAATCCTAATTTTCCTTTTCCTTCACAGCTTCCATCACCTGCTCACAGCTTCCATCACTTATGGGGTTTGAACCACTATTCACAACTTCTATTTCAACCGTAGTGCATTGGGGTGTCTTCTTATTGCTTACACATGTTTTTTCTCATTCCAAACATCCTTTTTTTCATTTCTCCATTGCAATTTAGTTTATCTTTTGATGTACCCATGAAATTTCTTATTTTTATAATTGTAGAACTTTTACCCGTGGAGCTAATGAAATGCAAGTTTTCCCTTAACTATATAGTTTTTGTTTGGCTACTACTATATGATTTTAGTTTGTTTTTGGGTTTTTGTTTGGTTTGTGATTATGGAATATCGAGAGCGCGTGTGTGCTTCAATGGGAATGGGTAGTTTGTGATGCAATGTGTGCTTGCGCTTGAGGCTATTGTTGACAAGGTGCTATACTTATGTGCTTTTAATCACGTATTCTCTAGAGGATAATCAAAAGAATCATTATGTTTGCCATTCTATGTGATATAGTGATTGCTAGAATGTGGTTTTTGGTTTTCTAATAAGTTGTTAAGGTGGCAACTAGTTAACATTTGTTTGTTGCCTAGGTTAATGTGTTTTCTTTGATGTGTATGGTTTTGTAAGGCAATAATACAATTGAAGTTTGTGAACCTCATATAAGCTACTTAAATTAAAATATAGGTATAATTACTGATTTGGTACCTGAACTTTTTGGGATTGCTCAATTTGGTACCCGAACTTTAGGAATGTTCAATTTGGTACCCAAAATTTTTAAACGGGTTTATTTTAGTACCTTCCATTAAACACTACTTGACGTTGTTTGGCTTCTGTTGAGGTGACATTGTGCAGTAGAGATGTGATAGAAATAAGGGTTGTGCACATGGATTTAGTGGTAAAAAAATTTCAAAATAAATCATAAAAACCAAAATGCGTTATTACCGAATTTGGGAAAGAATTAGGGTAGAGTGAAATCCATGTGCAGAAGGAAAAATTAGGGCAGAAATTGTGTAAAATCTGACATGCTTGTGCTATTTTGCAACTTTCCTAAGGACGATGGAGTTTTTTCCACCTAGTGATTTATGCAAAACTAATAAATGCATCAATATACTTTACCTACAATTCACTTTGCTCTATTCCCCTTGAACCACTTTTCTACTCTACAATTAAATAAATATTATTTAACAAAGCTCGTGTATCAGTATCAACAAAATTCTCACACTTTCCATAGAAAATATAGTTGTAGAAAAACTGAAAACTTATGAAATCAATACCAAAGAAAGAAAAGGAAAACATTATGAAGATTGTATTTTTATGCAAAAGATAACTGAGAAATATAAGTCAACGAAGACAATCATGAGCATGCATCATGTCAAAATTGAAGTATAGACAGGTAATATTGAGTTTCTTCAAAATAATACCCAAAATTAGTTTGATTAGCAACAGACAATATTCAGATTTTGTTGTTACCTGGAATTCTTGAGAAACACAACGAAGCCAGTGAAGTTGAGACTCCTTGATACATCAATAAGTTTGAATTCCTTGATAAACAGCCTTGTCTCCACTGTCAAGAAAGAAAAGATTCAGAACAGTGATGTTTGCCAACATGGACCCTAGGGCACCATACACTTTTAGGTCATAATTCCTAAATCTGTCAATTTTAGTCTTCAAGCCACCTTTAGTTGCATCATCATCTGATGGGTTGATTTTTGAAACTGAATAATCCATAAGGGAAATTAAGGACATTAAGTCTTCATGATTCATCGTTGATTCTTGGTAGTGGTTTCCTAAAACTCCTACCCAAGAAAGTCATGATTCCATAGCAGGACCAAAGGCTTTAAACAGAGATTCTACAACATCAGGAGCATTGGATTCGAAAATATTATCTCCTAATTGCAAGAACTGAATCCATGTTAATTAGGTAGTAGAACATGAAAGGAAACAAACTCATGGGAAATGCTGCATAATTAAAAGAACAAAGAAATATTGTTCAGTACCATATGACAATTGACTATAAAAGTTTCATGGAGACATCCTATATTTTATTTGAAATCATAATCAAAATTTGTTTCACAATTCGAAAACATGTCACCGGGATTTGATATTAGTGAATAAATTAGTACCTTCTGCATCTGGATTTCACTCTGTCCTAATTTTTTCCCAATATGGTAATATCGCATTTTGGATTTTATGATTTACTTTGAAATTTTTTTTTACCATTAAATTCACATGCACAACCCTTATTTCTGCCACGTCTTTGCTGCACAGTACCACCTCAACAGAAACCAAACGGCGTTAAGCAATGTTTAACGAAAGGTACTAAAATAAATCCGTTTAAAAATTTTGGGTACCAAATTGAACATTTCTAAAGTTTGGGTACCAAATTCAACAATCCCAAAAAGTTCAGGTACCAATTCAGTAATTATACCTAAAATATAAGTTATTCGAGTGACTTACCAAACTCATCTATTATAATTTTGACCATGAGACTCATCTCTTTGTTGTTCTCTATAAGACCTAGGAAAAATAATTATATTTTTTAAGAGTGTAATTGAACGTGAGGGGAATGTTTAAATTAAGAAATAGATAATTTTGTAAAAACGGTGTGTAGCACAATTGGTTAGAGACTTGTTTTATGTTGGATGTAAAGCGTTAGATTCCTTGTATTTCCATTTAGAGCATTTATATTTTAAAAATGGTTTTATAATTGTTTTGCAAGAGTGTTTTAAAACCAAATTTAATTTTTATATTAAAATTCACATTTTTTATTAAATATTTTTATATAATATATTAAAATTCACATCATTATAACTTTGATATAAAAATTAAATTTGGTCACATCTTTGATAGGGACCAAATTGGTTAATGTTAACAAAAATTGGGACCTAATTGAACAAAAATAACAAATATAGGGACCAAATTAAATATAGAATATTGACTTTGACACGTGACACATTACTGGGTTGACATGTGGACATTTAAAACAAATTCAAAAAAATTCAAAAAAATAAAAAATAAAATATTCAAAAAAAATCACGAAGTGACACGTGGCACGCTCTTGGGTTGACACGTGCATATTTAAAAAAAATTAAAAAAATTTTAAAAAGATTTTAAAAAAATTAAAAAAAATATATAAAAAAATAAAAATAAAAATAAAAATAAATTCAAAAAAATCACGAAGTGACACGTGGCAGTCAGTGTTCATGGCCGTTAATGATTTAAACGGTGTTACCAAAAAAGGACCCAATTGAACAAAATTGACGAAAATCGGGACCTATTTGAACACAACCAAAATTAGGACTTATTTGAAAAAACTTGACGAAAATTGGGACCAAAAATGTATTTTAACCTTTTATTTACTACAATATAAAAATTTAATGTAATTGCTATGAATATTTTCTTGTCACTATCCAACATATATTGAAGTTCAAAAGATAAAAAATCTATGTCAAAATTTTATTATTATATTTATTATTTGTTTCTTGTATCATTTTGATCAAGTGACGTATTATAACTTTTATTAGTGTATAAAAAAGATATTCATTAGAATTTAAATAATTGAAGTAAACAAACATTTAAAATATATTTTAATTTGAATATTTGTTTTCCTTTTATATTTTTTTGAAATATTTTTTAATTTATCAACTAAGTTCATCAATGTTGTAGTTTACAAATTTAATAAATGTTTTGGTTCTCATAAAATTTTATTTGGTTTCTAATTTAAAATGTAGAAAATTATAATTTATTTTAAAGTATTTGATATGGAAGAAACAATCATCCTCCTAATATTAAATATTTGATAATATTATGTTTTCTTTATCGTAATTTTTTTTTCTTTTATAAAAATTAATATTAGTTAGAACACGGGTACGGGTATGGGTACGAGATTATATCCGTTACCCAGTGGGGATGGGACAAAAGTTTGATACCCATTGAATTTTGGTATGGGGATGGGGATGAATTTTTGATGCGGGGATGGGTATGGGATAACGAAACCCGTCCCCGCTCCGCCCCGTTGCCATCCCTAACCTAAAGTTGTAAGAAAAAATTGTCAAAATATAGTAGTCAAAAAATCATTTTCCATATTATATTTATGATACAGTTAATTAATGCATATTAAAAATAAATTATTTATTTCATCTAACATAAAAATAGTTAAATAATTTATAAATATTAAAAAAATATAATATTATAATTTAATAATACCAAAGACTAAAGATAATATATTATGTAAATTCTGAACATAAACGAAATACAACCATCAAAACATTAATATAATATAAAAAAAATATTGACGTAATATCTACCCTCAATTACAGAGTTATTAAATTAAAACAATTATCATGTTCAGTTATATAATAAGGTAGCAATAGATGGTAGAAAGAGAAACAGTACAAAAAGAAAGATAATTGAAATAGAAAATAAAAATTTGTGGTTCGGATTAACAGTATTAAATTAGCTTCTTTAGTGAAATTTGATATTTTGCAGATTATGGTGAAGAAGTTCGATTAGAATTACAGAATTGAAATATCTTAGAGAGTCTTATAAGTGAAGCTGTCGTAATTTTTCTTTCCTTTAAAAAAAGATGGAAATTGTAGTACTCTAGGATATGTTAAACACATTTTTTCTAATTTTAAAATACATATTAATTCTTCTTAATTATGTATTTACTAGCACATATTACTTTCTCTTTATGTCTCTCTACATACTTAGAAAATATTATTTTATTAAAAAGATATATGAGAAAAAAATATTTTAAAATTAAATGGATATAAATGTCATTTAATATAATTTCAGAGAGATCAGTGTAATTCTTTGTTCATGCTTGTGAAATCTTTTAATGGATAAATAATACTAAACTTGTATTTGATTCTATTACCTTTTAGTTTGAGAATGTTTGTATTTTAGTTTAAAAGTGTAATTTATTTTTTCTGGTTTTAATGTATTTTTTAACTATTCCTGTGTTATGATTAAAAATAATAAATCTATATAAAAGGTACATAAAATTAAAACTAAACCTTAAAATAAAAGAAAACAAAAATTTTATAATTTTTACTGAAAATTAATTTCTCAAAAACAAAGGAAAAAACAGCATGTTTAGAAGTTGACTTGTTCCTAAACTAATGTAGATAAAACAGAAATATTATTTGATAAAATTTTGTTGTATGTAAATGTTTTATAAATATGCAAATTATAAATCATGGATTCACATATATCAAGTCTTAAAGTAAGTAAATATCGATTTATAATTTACTATATAATACATCAACAATATATGAACCAAATTCAGAATCATAAATTACCTCGCAGAAACATTTCACAAACAACAATAACCAAAATAACAACACAAAATGTTAATTAACCTTAACCTAAACAACTCACACTTCAAACAAAAACTCATCTACAATCTTTCCTTTTACAGAGATAATCACCACAACCATTATGAAAAAATAAATAAAACTTACATCCACAAAGCTTTCGAAGAAGTGAGCCAGCTTACATTTCACGACAAAGACAAAAGTCGATTTTTTTTTTATCAGCAAAGACAAAAGTCAATATCTACACACTACAACAAAAATTGTTCCTTTTCACGCAAATGATACGGGGATCGAACCAACGAACCTATTATACAATGAAAAAAATCGTACCTTTGTGACGAAGAAGAAAATGAATACCAAGAAGAATAGGGACAATACAATAATATGGATTGAAAAAGAAAAACAAAGTTTGGAGACGAAGATCAGAGGTTGGAGACGAAGATTGACTGTTGAGGACCATGAAGAAACTGCTTTCAACTTCAACCATGGGCACTCGTGATTCGTTTTAACATTTTAACCCTCTATGCCTTCCCCTTTCTTTCAGTTAGAAATCCAATTGTGAGTCTAAGTTTTACATTGGGCAGAAATAAAAAAGTGGAGCACCATATAAAGATAAAGACCCTAAACTTATTACTTTAAAGTTTTTGATTGAGAATGATGTTAATACCTTATGTGATTGAGTTCAAGTTTCATTGATGTTGTATTACTGTATTATTATCCATTTATTTATTTATTTTTAAATAGGTTAGATCTACTCGTTACGCTGTGTTTATCTTTTCTTTTTATTTTATTCTGACGTTCCATTGTTAAATAAATTAGTTAAAGAATTCTTTCAAGAAAATATGTGTTCATCAAACATGTCAAATCGCTCTCTTATCATTCTAAATTCAAATATATTTTCACTTTTATCTATGATAATTTTTCATCAAATACTTGGTTTATATTTTGTTTCTAACAACTTATATACTCTTATAGGAAATAAATCCTTGTAGTTTTATTTTCTTTTGCTTTATTAGTTTTTTAAGCTAATTAGTTACTTTTTAAAGCTAAAATCTTGAACTTCTATAAGTTTTAACTTTTTTCGGAAAGGTTGTAGAATTGGACAAAAATCCCATTAAGCTAAAACAACCGCATGATTTCAAATAAACATTATCCCGAACCATTTTTAACAAATCTGGGGGAAAAATGGTGTATAAATGAAAAGAAATAAAGTGATTATGGAAAAGACATGAAAACAGCTAACAAAATGTACTCATAATTCTATCAACTTTGCATTGGTTCTCTGATCCGAACATCTTATTCGACGTGTGAATGAATATATAACTAACCTCGGTTCTGTTTCCATTCCCAGAAACAAGTTAACAAGAAATAATATCATTTTAAACCTATTGTTAAATATAATATAACTGAATTGAGAATTTTCTTCTCACTTTCCGGGGAATGCATATATCTGTAAGCATAACCGCACAATATGATTCTAATATTGATTCTAATAATCAATTATAAACTCATAAACAATATCTCATGATAATCATGTTGTAAATAGTAAACGGAAGCGTACCTGATTTGGCCATAACGATAATATTAGAGCACTCCTATATGTGCAGTGATCTTCCTCTTGTAGAGCACCTTGATTTTCCTTTGGTTTGATCTTCCTCCTGTAAAGCACATTTATTTCCCTTTGATTTTCTCTCTTGATGGGAATAGGGAGAAAGGAACAGGAAGAATACCTTATGACTATGTGTGTGCTCTCAGAAGGGGACCACGACCATTTATAAAGTGAATTACTTAAGTTTTAGTATTTCTAATTTGGCCCCTCATCAAATTAGAAATTACTAACTGGTCTCTACACAATAATTATTTTCATGACATATGCCTTTAGTCAAATCTTTAATTTAGTCAGATCACTTTATTATTTGGCTTTATAAATAATGGCCCTAACACATTTAATTATGTATCATATATATGCATGACCCAAAATTACGAACAATCTCCCACTGGTCACAAATATATATGGCCTTACAACCTTATAAATGTGTTAGACTTTATGAGCTCAAAATTGTCATTATATTACTCGAGCATACTCCAAAAGTCCCGTCCATTAATTATATCAGTATGTAGGACCAAACTAGTTTTTCATTGCATCAATCACAACTAAAACCAACAATGATCACTAATCATGACACAACCAAATGACATGGATTCATCATGAAATGTGTAGCATGAAAAATTATGTGAAGGTGATTTGTATATACACATCTATTTTCAACTGGTCCAAACTTTAACTTAATGAGATCAATATAAAAACTTAATGTACAAAGTGTAAAATTAAAATCAGATATATAAATAACCAAATATGTATGAAAGTTTAATGTATGCATACAAGAAATTAAACATAAAACATAAAACATATAAAAATGACTATCTCCCACTAAACCTCAAATTCCTCAAACTGTAAAACACCCATGTGAGCAACATGCTCATGAAAGACCTTGGGTGGGTGGAAGTCCTTTAGTTAGAGGATCTGCAATCATGGAGTTTGTCCCTAAATGTTCTATGGAAATCTGTCCACTTTGTACTCTTTCTTTAACAACTAGAAACTTAATGTCGATGTGCTTCGACTTAGTCGAGCTCCTATTGTTGTTGGAATACAATACAACTGATTTATTGTCACAATATACCTTAAGTGGTCTTTCAATGCTTTCCACAATTTTCAACCCTGTGACAAAATTTCTCAGTCATATCCCGTGATTAGATGCCTCATAGCATGCTACAAATTTTGCTGCCATGGTGGATGAAGCTCTAAGGGTTTGCTTGACACTGCACCAAGAAACCGCACCACCTGCCAACATAAAAATGTAACCTGAAGTAGATTTTAAGCTATCTTGACATCCTGCAAAATCTGAGTCAGAAAACCCAGTGATCTCCAACTGGTCTGACCTCCTGTATGTGAGCATATAACCTCTTGTTCTCTTTAAATATCTCATGA
>Ga0209589_1008570_pt1 | contig 15888 bp, 3 predicted proteins | sample CowpeawhiteBW_FD_187525 | JGI IMG/M metagenome (GOLD analysis project Ga0209589, IMG submission 187525) | Root nodule microbial communities of legume samples collected from California USA - Cow pea white BW (SPAdes) (version 2) | ecosystem: Host-associated > Plants > Roots > Nodule | place: USA... | reverse complement strand
GTTCTCCACAGAGACATCAAGGCCAGCAACATAATGCTGGACTCAGATTACAATGCCAAGCTGGGAGACTTTGGATTGGCCAGAACAATTCAGAAGAGAGATGAGACACATCACTCTACAAAAGAGATTGCAGGCACACCCGGTTACATGGCCCCAGAAACCTTTCTGATTGGGAGGGCAACGGTGGAGACAGATGTGTATGCATTTGGGGTTCTTGTGTTGGAAGTAGTGTGTGGAAAGAGGCCAGGGAATGTGTATGCACAAGATGACTACAAGAACAGCATTGTGTATTGGGTGTGGGATTTGTATGGGAAGGGAAAAGTAGTTGGTGGTGTTGATGCAAGGTTGAAGAAAGAAGAGATTAAGGAGGAAGAGGTGGAGTGTGTTCTTGTTCTTGGTTTGGCTTGCTGCCATCCAAATCCACACAAAAGACCATCCATGAGAACAGTTCTTCAGGTTCTGAATGGGGAAGCATCTCCACCTGAAGTGCCTAAGGAAAGACCAGCTTTTATGTGGCCTGCTATGCCTCCATCTTTCAAAGAAGGTGAAGATAGCTCCCTTATCCAGGGAACACTCACTCCTTTCACTGAGATCACTGGAAGATGATGAAATCACTGGTTAGTTGAAGATTTTGAACCACTCTTGGATTCACAGATCTTAGCTTTTCTATGTAAATACGTACACTGGTGTTAAATGTGTTGCAGCTTGTTATATATATATTTGCACACAAACTTGTGTAATCTTTTGTGTTATTCAATCATGTATATATATACTTCTGCATGTCGTTGAGCTCAGCATGTATTCCAAATGAAGTGTTTTGTTTATAGCTGTATGATTTTGATCTTTTTTCCTGATGGAACATTTGCTTGAATAGTTCAAAAGTAGAGTTTAATCCCGTTGTTTAAGTATTAGATTAAAATTCTATTTACTTCTATTCGAATTTCGTTATATAATATTTGTTTAGATCTGATACGTGGTTTTGCATTTTCTTTGTATTATGTATGTTATTGTGAGGAAATTATACTGTTATTTGATCTCATACTACCAGATATTAAACTAGTCTTCATGGAGGTTTTAAAAAATCTATATTATTGGTATTTAAAGGTTGTCAAGGTTATGAAGGTTATTGGTCCCTGTCATTTGTCGTCCTCCTTCATCTCCCTCATGTTAGTGAAAAGTATGCCACATTGATGGTGAAAGCAACTTTGAATTAGACAGTTTTACTTTGTAAAAAGCTGTTGTTAAACAATTGGATAAGCCTAAATGGTTAATAATAATAATTTAATTATAATATAAAATAGTATCACAATTAATTATTTGTTGTTAAAAACTATTTTTTCTGAATAATTAATTTGAATGCTAGTGTATGTAAATGATAATTTTAGTCGTGATTTAAATGAGTTAAAAAAAATATAATACAATAATTAAACTAAATAATTTATACCTTTACTAATTTAATCAGTTTAAAAAGTACTGTAAAAGCGGAAAAAAATATTTGTTGCGTTGCACAGACATAATAAGGGTCTCTCTTCCTGCACCTCCAAAATTTTTTCTACACCTCCAAACTTTCTTAAAATTCTTATAAAACTCTAAGACCATTTAACAAACTCCGCAAACACCACACCCCCAAAATTATGTAAATTTTCGAAAGTCAAAATATATGACTTCCGGAAGTCAAAATATATTATCGAAAGTCAAAAATCATCACCGGAAGTCGACTCCCGAAAATAAAAAATCATCACCGGAAATCGACTTCCGAAAATAAAAAATCATCACCGAAAGTCGACTTCCAGAAGTCAAAAATCATAACCGGAAATCGACTTCCGAAAATTAAAAAAACATTACGAAAATCGACTTCCGTATATAAAAAAAATTATATATTTTATTTTATTTAATTTTTTAAAATATGTATACAAAATTATAAAACATTTAAATTTTAAAAAAATTACTTTAAAAAATAAAAAATAATAATAAAAAAAATACTAAAAAAAAATTAAAAAATAATTTAAATTCAAATAATAAAACTTTAAATAATTTAAAAAAAAAAAAATATATATATATATATATATATATTAAAAAACGTTTTATTATTTTAATTTAAATTATTTTTTATTTTTATTTTACTTTTACTTATTTTATTGATATTATTATAATTATTTTATTTTTATTTTTCATGTATATTATTTTATATTTTATTCAAATTTTTTAATTTTGTTTAAAATATAAATATTTAATTTTAATCAAATTTTATTTTTTTTAATTATATATTTTTTTATATTTTTTTATATTTTTAAATTTAAATTTATTTTTATATAATTTATTAAAAATGTAATAAAAATACAAAAGAATTAAAAAATGATATTTAAAATAACATATATAAATAATCAAATTTAAAATAAAAAAAATACGAATATTCTTAAAAATCAAATTCCAGTGATATGTAATTTATTTTTAATTTGATTATTTATATATTATTTATATATGTTATTTCAAATATAATTTTTTTAATTATTTTATATTTTTATTAAATTTTTAATAAATTATATAAAAATAAATTTAAATTTAAAAATATTAAAAAATATATAATTGAAAAAATTTTAAAAATTTGATTAAAATTAAATATTTAAATTTTAACCAAAATTAAAAAATTCAAATAAGATATAAAGTAATATACATTAAATATATAAATAAAATAAATATAATAATATCAATAAAATAAATAAAATTAAAAAATAGTTTAAATTAAAATAATAAAACTTTAACTAAAAGCAGAAAAAAATATATATATGTATATACACAGATTTTGACTTCCGTACAGATATATGTACGGAAGTCCGACTTCTGGTTTTTTCATTTTTTTAAATTTAAAGTTTTATTGTTTGAATTTAAGTTGTTTTTTAATTTTATTTTTCAATTTTTTATTTAGTATTTTTATTATTTATTTTTTTTTATTTTTTAAAATAATTTTTTTTAAATTTATATGTTTTATAATTTTTAATACTTGTTTTAAGAAATAAAATAAATTAAAATATATAATTTTTTTTATATATGGAAGTCGACTTCCGTAATGTGTTTTGATTTCCGGAAGTCGATTTTCGGTGATGATTTTTGACTTCCGGAAGTCGACTTTTGCTGATGATTTCTGACTTCCGGAAGTCGATTTCCAGTAATGATTTTTGATTTCCGGAAGTCGATTTCCGGTGTTGATTTTTGACTTATGGAAGTCGACTTACGGTGATGATTTTGACTTTCGGAAGTCATATATTTTGACTTCCGGAAGTCGACATCCGGAAGTATTTTTGGGGTGTGATGTCCGTAAGTTTCTTTAAATAATCAAAGGGTATTTTGAAAATTTAAAGATTTTTTGAAGTTGCAGAAGAAATGCTTGGAGGTGTAGGAAGAAAGACCCCATAATAAAAAGGAGAACGAAAGGGTAAAAATCAAGGGCCATAAGAACACTGACAGCCCAAACTGTAGTTGGGCTTTACTAAAAAGACGAGGGGCATAATGGTTAATAGGAACCCTATGTATTCCCGTTTCCCTCCCAACCCTAATCCCTCCCCTTTAAATCCCTCCATGGTGAATCGTTCTTCATACTTTTCTCTTTCATTCCAATCTTGAAAATATGATGTGCGGCTTTGGTTTTTGTTTTGTTCTTTAGCGTATGTTGCTGTTTCTTCTTTTCAAAGTTTTGAATCCACTTCTTTCTCTTGAAAACCATATGATGAATTCGGATTTAAAATTTCTCACGACGGTCGTCTGAGATTTCCTGATGCAATGATCCTCTTCTTCTGATGGTTTTCTTCACATGTTTGATTTTTTTTTCTTTGGAGAAAAAGAGTTTTCAATTTCGTTTCGTTTTTCTTAGATGGAAAACGGATTTTACTCTATTATTAAGGTACATAACCAATTGAATCATCAATGACTTTTCGTTTTTATAAAGAATTTTTAAGTTTACATGGAATTACACGTTAATTTAGTCTCAGGAAACGATTTCACTTTATTTTGTTTTCTTTTTTCTCATGTACCGATGATTCTTATTTGTTGAAATTTGAATACATTATATTTGTGAGAGGATAGCATTTGTTTTAGAACTATGTGGGATTATTCCTCATTTTATTTTGAGATTTTTTTTTCTTCAAATTTTGGTAGTAGCCTTGTCCGATTGTTTACAAAAGTAGTATATTTTTTATTTTAAGAGAATTATGGGCCCAGTTTTGTTCCACAGGGCTGGAAAATCAACCAGAATTTGGGTTTCCAGATATTCATTCTGAATTGGGTTTGTCAATTGCATTTGTTTTTTTATTATTTTTTTTGAATTAAATGTCTTGTTTTCTTAATATATGTCCAATTAAAAAGCGAATTTGCTTTGAAAATAATAAATAATCATGTAATTTGTTGGAATAATTAATCTTTTAAATTTGAATTAAATAATATTCCTTTAAAAAATTGAAATTTTAACATCATCTTTATTAACAGTTGGATTATATATTTATTTTTTAATTTTAATGTTTTTATTAATATATTTAGAAAATATTTATATCAATTATATTTAAATGTATTTAAATTAAACATTAAATTTATATTTCAGAAATTTACATTTATAATCAAAGAATTGTTCATTTTATAGAATAAAAGAACAAAATATTAGAAAACCTAGCTGAAAAAATTGGTGTTCCGACTGAACAAAGAATTGGGATTCAAATGAAAAAAAAAATTCCTTTTGATAATTAACAACTGGAATCTTGATATAATAGCAGGGATTGTTATCATTAATCTTCCAATAGTTTCATCAATGTTTGAATTTTTCGTATTTCAATATCTGGAATGCAGGATCTAGCAACGAAAGACTTGTATAATGAGGAGTTCCTGAATCCACAGCTTCATCATATATTTGAATCGCTTTGAGCTGCAAGATGTGAAGTTTATGAGCAGAAGCAATCATGATAAAAAGTCAATAATTATTTTTATTATTTTGTTAATATTAATTTTGTTTAATGGTATCTGCAGGAGAAAACTCACCAGATCCTAACGAATCATGACTGCATGTGATGATCCAGAGTATACGCATGAATATCAGAAGCACTGGTACCAGGCCTAACAAAAATTAGAAAAAGATGACACACATGACAAAACTCTGATCTAGTAATACTAATGTTAATAAAGTAACTAAAATGTTAATACCATAGTTGGTGCTTCAGCTTTCACATATTATAGATAAACTGATAGATATTTTACACAGAAAACACAAATACCTTTTGTTAATGGTACCATAATGGAATTTAGGCTTTCCTCCTGCTTTTTTATCTTCAACATACTGCAACCATGAGAAAACGCCATAAGATACTTTATTACTAGGCAAAAAATGAAGACCTCTGAAGCTTAAAAAAATGTTAAAGCATCTGAACCATACCAAATTTAAAGTGACCACCATTGAGGAAAAGGATAGAGAGTTGAAAGGTATTTCATTGAGAGGGAAAAGCTGGCATTCTGATGATTCTGGGCCAGGTGAAAAATGTGGGTTCTTCAACCTTGCTAAGAAGATTATATAAGTCTGCCTCAAACATGCCATAATCATGACTAAAAATTTGTAGCTACATTAGAAGATCAAGTAAAAGGAGTGAAATAATAAATAAATGCTGATTCTTGGTTACCTGGCCAATTAAAGGAATATCTAACTGAGCAAAGGGAGAAATCACTTCCACCTCAGCATTGGCTTCTTCCCTCGTTTCCCTGATGGCACCTTCCCTAGCTGACTCTCCCATTTCCAGATAACCAGCAGGAAGTGTCCTTCACACCAAAACGTGAAATCGACATAACACAACATCATTAGCATTTTTGTTTTTATAGGTTTCAGATAAAAGAACGTGGTATGGTACCAAAACATGATATGTTCATGCAGAAAAGTGTTTGTACTGTAATATTTCACAATAATTAGCAATATCAGTGACATTCCAGTGCTGATCAAGAATATACAACGAATTACAAGACTGAACTGAAGGAAAGAGATAAATGGAAATTCATCTAAGTAGAAAAAGGTGAATGTCATTGGATTAAAATGATTATATTAATTCATTTTTAAAGTTTAGATATCAAAATGTATCAAAATTTAAGACAGGGACAAATTCTGATTTTGCATCCAAGTTTAGAGACTAAACATATTTAACCTAATTCTTAATTACTTGTTGTCTCACTCTACTCTTCTCTATCATTTTGTATTTTTCTGTGGCATACAACAGAATTCCCTTCCAACTTCTCCCTTTGATAACAGTATGCCTATTTCCTTCAGGTTCACTATAATTCTTCCTCATTTAAACCACATTCTGAGTAGGTTTCCAAAGAATGTAAGTGAATGAATGAAAATAACCAGTAGAAATAGAAGTGCAATCTTACCATAGGCCATAAGATGGTTCAATCTTCCTCTTGCAAAGGAGGACCTTGTTATCGTGTTCAATGAGGCAACCGACTACCTACTTTGTCATCCAAATGCATGTAATGATCAGAAGAAAAAGTAATGAGCAGAGTCCTCTTAATAGTTTTGCATGTTGTAATCATGAAAATTTGGCCTCAGCACTCCTAATATTTAAAATTAAAGGCACAGTTTTAATATTTTAAGCTATTATAATATAATAGTATTTTCACAAAAATAAAGGACTGGTGCAAATTTGTTGTCTTTTAAAATCTGGAGATCCTCAGTAATTAGAAGTTTTGTCCAGAGAGGGTTTGCTTGCACAAGTTGTTCTTGAGGCCTGGTAGTGAGTGGTAGAATGAATAGTATAAAACTAGTACAATATTTTTTGCAGAAAATAGAAGTACTTCATACCATTTTAAAACAATTAGTACGTGATTAATTATGAACCATATCAACTTCAGAACTAAATTCATGCATTACATAATAAACAGAGTCCAAAAGCTGATATAACAATCTGCTTCCTCAGATCAACTAATGCTTAGTCAAGATAGAACCAAATTTTCTGTTTCTCAATGCAAGCATGAAATTTACCTTAAAAATCTAGTAAAAGTCATTATATTTAAAATAACAAGTCATAACTTATAAGTACTAGCTGTCAAACACTTTCAGTCAAAAGGATTATACATACTAAATCAACTTGAATAGAGTGTTAGGTAATCCACAAAACGGTACCAATCTCTATATAGTTACAACTAAAACAATAGAATCAAACCATCCATCAGAAAATTGCAACACTATCTTTAATAACATGAGAAACATTGTGAGATTTGAGGAGAAAACAAGGTGGTTTTCTTATATGGCATGAAGGTAAACGTGGTATGATTCTTTAAGCATTTACCATTTTTGGATTCTGATATGCAATCTTCCCACAGCTGGTACATATGGCTCTGAATCTTTCTTCTCCTTCAGGTATTCCAGGCTTCGTTGGACCACCACACCATTGACAGAACTTAACGTTTTGAACATCTCCCTACATTGCAATGGAACATGACAATAAGACTAAGATAGGAGAAACTCTATTGTACCGTCTGAAATTTAAGGATTTTGGTACCAATATTGAACACTCTCTTTTCCTCTCTCACCATTGTTGTGTCTAAACTCATAAAGCTACTGGCCTAAAAAACAATTGTACCAAAACCCTTAGATTTCTTGGAAACCATAGTAACTCTCTTAGGATTAGGAGGTCATGACATTTGTAGAGAGTATAAGATATGTTTCTGATGGAAAATCTGCTGCAGAAAAGGGGCATTCTTATAAAATCAATAGTTAATCCAAAACGAAACTATATATATAATATATAAAAGAGTAGACTTGCTCATTTATCTACCACCACCAACCAGTCAAATCCTTCATACAACAAACTCATCAAACTTAATAATAAATGTAAGTGAAATTTGTCAAAGATCTCACAAAGCTGTGTATAATAAGTAAACCTTCCCCTCACTAGGTTGCAACTGGAGTTCAATCAATTAGTAGGATGAAATAGTTTATAAGAAAACTAGTCAGGACCAATAAATTTCTGCATAAATTGTATAAACTAAAATTAACTTATGCAAAAATAATAATAAAAGTTTGCAGAGATAATTATCCATGCCGTAATTTCTACATTAGAGGGATTGATTTTCCAAATATTTGATATGACTAAAACACTGAATAGCAATATTGATTGTTACAATTCAACAGTTGAAGTAACTCACAGTAGAATGAAGAGATGATGAAGGAGAGTGATCAGAAGAAGAATCCATAAGGAGATTGAAACACTAGAGAAGAACCCTTGATTTGTACGAGGTTTCGGAAGGCAAGAAACAAGAGCAGAGGAAGAAGAAGATGATGAAGAAGAAGAAACAAGCACGTTGTGAATCGAGGAACCAGGATACTGATTCTACAGAGAAACGGAAAAGGAATGCTATCCTCTAGGGTTGTGGCATAACTGTAGGGTCATGGAGTTCCATCTTTCACCGTTGACAAACTTGCATTTTGTTTTATGATTTTAGGTGAAACATATTTTGGACGGTGAAGATTTGTGCTGCTCAAATTTCAATAGCAATGAAGCAATTCCGACAGACGGTGACATGGGAGCAACAAATGCGATTGCGACAAATTCAGATTGTTATTATCAAAGAAAAGTAAGCGAAGAAAAAAATAAAAAATAAATTTGTAAATAATTTAACAGATGTTACAATGCATCAATGTATTTAAGAAATAATTTATGGCCTAAATTTGTAAAATAATTCAACATAAAAAGTATTCTTAAAATATAAAATAACAAACTGATATTTCAAAATAAAATTGATAAAAATCAACTTTTTTATAGAATTCCAAATATTAAGTTAATTAAATTTATTTTTCATATTTATCCTACTACAATAAAAATAAAAATATTAAAAATCAATTACATTAAAATATAATCAATTATATTTTAAAATAATTAATTATATACCTAAATATAGTAAAATATTTATATAAATATTTTATTGTAGTTAAGTATATAATCGATTCACTTATAATTGGTATTTTATACATGTTTATAATTTTTTAGGTAAAATAAACATAATTATCAAAACGTTACCTTGTTATTGATTTGTGTGTTTTCCAACATTTCTATAGTTATTGTCTATCATCTTCATAATAATTTTAATAGAGATAAAATTTTAATACACATTTGGTATCTAAATTTATAAATTAAAATAATTTTATCTAGTATAATATGTTATCTAATTGTTATTAAAAATGTCAATATATTATTTTAATAATAATGTTAAAATTTATTATTAAATATTAATGTTAACATTTTTAACAATTAACTAATATTTTCCTCATTTATGATCTTGACAATTTTTTATTAGAAATTGAAAAAAGGATTAGCATAGACTAACTAAATCTTAAAAATTGAAAAACTAAACGTAGAATTATTTGTTTTGGCGGGAAGTAAAGTTACACGTACACAATTATAAAGACCAAAAATAAATTTAAGTCCCGTTATTTATCTATTTATTTTAATATTCCTATAAATTAAAATCAAGCTTTCTAATTATGTGTCTCATTTTTCATATTTTTTTCTCACTTTTAAAGGTCGCATTTACTCGCTAATTTCAAATTTTCAAAGAAAAAATCACTTTTTAAAATATTTTCAAATTTTTCTTAGTTTTATACTCTTATCCGAACGTTTAAATGGTTTATATTCAATTTCTTCTCTTTTAGCTCTTAACTAAATGTCAATGTTTCTTATTTAGAAATTATCAAAATACTTAAAATTAATTTTATACAGTAATTTAAATTATTTTTATAATTTCAAGATTCATTTTATATATTTTAGTATGTTTACTTACTTTAAATTACCATTTATTTATTTCAATAAATTATTCATTAGAACTTTTAGTTATACAAAAAACAAATTTATCTAGTAAAATACAATCCTAGTTTTACAAGGATGAATAGAAGGCAGATTGAGATAAGTTTCTTGTCTCTCTCTTACCCAATTGTTGACTAAATTGTTATGATATAATCAAAATTCAAAACACATGAGATGTGAAAACCTCTTTTATGTTCAACCTATTAATTCCTAAGAACAGTAAATGATCAATTCAAGTGAGAAAAGTCTAATTTTGAGAATATTTTCACCCAAGAAAGATTTATTCACCAAGGACACTTTCTAGTCCTATTATCGATCCTTGTTAAGATCAATCAATATTTTAAAATGGCTCAAGCAATCTGTTGGCTTGTTTTAAGCCACAAGTGACATTTCTATATTTTTCTTCTTAAAATGACAGGTTTCTTTCAATAATAAATAACCTGTATTATTTTCAGATGGTAGAAAAAGACTGTGCTGACAACTCAACTACAATGATAATGACCAACTATGGCATGTATCATGTGTAATGTAACTCCTTTCTGGTTGATTTTCTAAGAAACCAAAAATCAACAAAAAGAATGTTAGTTAACTTAGGTAAAATTGCCATAATTTCTGCCAAAAATGTTTCTGGCTTATGAATTTTACTCCTAAAGAGGCATGATTATGGCTACTCCACACACAAAAAGAAAGCATAGCTAATTTCTGCCAAATAGTTGTGTTGAAAGTCTCACATCGACTAAAGATAAGGCAATTTCATAATATATAAATAGGGTGCAAACCTCACCTTACAAGTCGATTTTGTGAGGTTGAATTAGACTTAAAGTCCATTTTCTAACATGGTATTAAAGTCCTAAACAATTGCAGTAGTTCCTCTTTCCTAAACCTAAGTCTCTTTCGCAAATTTTATGATTGAGAAGTGAAATTTCTAACCAGTTTCTTAAAAGGGAAAGTTTGCAACTCCAGAAAGAAGGCATAGTTAAATTCTTTACATTTATTGAAAGAAAATCAGAAGACATATATGAATGAAGAATTGAAACTATGTTGGAGAAGAATATCGCACTTCACTCCTTCAGTAAGCACATACATATATTGATGAAAAGGAATGGAAGTGGTCTAGTGCTAAATTGGTGATATGAGCATTTATTCATTGGTAAGATCGACAAGGGTGTAGTGTAGCAAAAGAGTTTAGCTTAGTTGGTTGAACAATGTGTACAAGTTATTGTAAACTGTTTGATATTACAGTTTGACTTCTCCCTCTTTGAATGAAAAAAGAGTAAACAAGTAATTACTCCCTAATACAAGGTCAGTTTATCACACAAAGATTGATAAGCAGCACTGCAATGCTTGAACTTTTCCTCTGCTATAACCTATCAACATGCATAATAACTAAAATAATTAGTAAGCTCAACTTAACATCTAAGACAGAAATTGTTCAATAGGAAAAGAACAAAAAAGCAAGAATTACTCAGCCATTAGAGCCTGGCCATACCTTAGAAACGCCATGATGACGATCTGGATGCCACTTTAAAGCAGATATCCGGTACCTGTTTTCATAAGGGTGTTTAGAATCACATTGAACAGAAAATGCAAAAGAACTCAGAAAACACATTAAAGAGAAAGCAGAAAAGAACTCACGCATTTTTCACATCTTCAAGTCTCAGAGGGCCAGAAGCACTCAATCCAAGGGCTAATCTATATGAAACTAAATCTGAATGTGAACAATCTGACTCTGCTTTGGTTGATTTGCCATATTCATTTTCACTTTGATGTCTCCACTTCTGAGATTTCCTGTTATTATAAAAACCTCCTGACCTCCTCTGAGGATTTTCCTCATTTATAAAGGACCAATAGAAAGATCTATTGCCACCAAAAGCAGAGTGAAAACCAGTCTCAACATCAAAATCATCTTTGCAAAATTCATGACCTCCTGAAAGACATCAAGGTTTTTGAAACATGAATCTAGAACACGCCCATTAATATCCAGAATCTTCTATGCACTACAAAAAAAAAAAAAGACATTGTGGCTTATTTAAGAAAACTTGTTGTGATGCAAGTTAAACCAAAACAGCTACATGATCTGTACTAGTTAAGTCCACCGATCCTTCCCAACATGGCATGAAAAGTTTCAACACAAAATGTAATTACAAGAATTCCCAGAAGAAACCCTCTAACAAACTCTAACCAATAGAGCCTTGAAATATAAATCCTGAACAAACCCTATAATAACCAGAATCTTCTTGCCACAAAAAATAATAAACATGGCGTAGCACATTCAAGAAAGCTTATTCAAACCAAAACAGCTACATGATCTCAACCAGTTAGGCCAACAAATCCTATTTGAGCAATGAAAGCTTTGCAGACAAGATGCATTTAGAAGATTAGCCAGAAATAATCTAACAAACTTCAATGAGGAGAGCCTTAAAATATATGAATTCAGAATCTGAGACCTTCATTGCGCTACAAATAAAAAAATAGAAAGTGACATATTTAAGAAGGCTTATGAAAAAGTTAAGACCAAAACAGCATAATATCTACAAGTTAAATCCACCCATCCTGCTCAAGTAGATGTGAAAGTTTTCTAGCCAAGATGCAGTTAGAAGATTTCAAGAAGAAATTATTTAACAAACTCTAATCAAGAGAGACAGTATTGCAAGGTAGTCATACACTATTACAGCATAACTATGTCAAGCGTCCTTACTTCTGAATCGATGTTTTGCTCTTTGATTGCCATTCCTGTGCCTTCCAGAGTGTTTTCTGAACCATGACGAGCCTTGACTGGGAGAAGAATCATCCTCATCAACATCTTCTTTCCAACTCTAAGACATGGAAGAAAAGAAAGCATTAGATGCAACATCTTACAAGTAACAAAATCAGGAAAGAGAGCATATAAGGGAATCATCTAAAACTAGGGCCAAAAGAGTTCATTATTAAAAAGAACCATAAAAATAATGATACTAAGGAATTCTCAATATCACCATACTGGGGGGTGTATATGAATACAAACTTTATCCAAAATTACCAACACTAGAAAACTGTATGGATTCACTACAAAACATAGTGAACAAACAGTTAACAAAACATATATCTGAAAATAGGCAATAAAAGGTTATAGTCCAGATTGGACAAATGCAAAAGCAGTTATATTGGCACAATTAAGTTTGCTATAAATTCTGTTCACAATGGAAATGTTGTCATCGCAGAGTTATAACATAAAACAAAGGACAAAAACTTAGATGCAGCTCTTTAGGTGTTTTTGCTGTTTTTTTTTCACAATTATAATTGAAGTTTCACCTCAGAAACTAACTCTTAATTTAAATGTGGACCTCACTACCACAGGTTACCAAGACGACACTCAAATTTTAATCAGAGAACAACACCTATGGCATCTAAGGAACTTTCCCTATGTTCCGTCTTTAAAATAAATCTGAGAAAAAAATTAGGAAGCTAAGGTGCGGTGATCAAGTTAAATTCTGGCATGATCTTTTCCTAGACTGTATGGTTTCTGTGGATAAAGATACCTCGATAAATGGAATAGGGAATGGCAAAATGAAAGCTAGTGTTGGAATTCGAAATGGATAAAAACTTTGTGAGTGGGAAAAAAGTTAAGAAGAGATGGAAATAATCAATTAGAACAATGAGCATGTTTGGAGGAAACTTTCCCGCAAGCACTTCAAGGAAAAAGAAGGAAAAAATAAACCATCTTCTCCTCATGCTAAAATTACTCTATAAATAAGTTAAAATTAGATTTTGGAGAAGTCAACAGGAAATAACTTCTACAAATAGCTCATGTGTAGGCTAATTTTACTTTGTGGAGAAATTGATTTCATTCTTTTTTTCTCAATCTCAGTGGAAAAGTCTCTCTAAACGTAGTTAATGGTGAAAAATATAGTTGCCCCTTAATTACTTTTGTTTGAACCTTAACATATACCCAATAAAAATCAATTTTTTTCCGTGAATAGTGTTTTGATGAGAACTTGAAAACACACCTAAATGTACTGAGCAACACTAACCTGAAACATGAATTGCGCGTAAGCATTGACATCGCGGAGCAGTGTTTGTTTGGCACGAAGTCTTCCGAATCTTCTCGAGTGATCGTTGCATCTCTGCAAGCAAAAGGACGTTAGAAAAAAAAAATTGTGAAAAACTGATGTTGAACTAGACAAGGTGCAGTTCATGGGACTGACGGATTCCCAAAAGGTGTGAGCTTTGCGTTGCAAGTGATTAGTGGAATGAAAGAGTCTGGCGAAGTTGGTCTTGTTCATTTTTTCTCAAAATCTTGAAACTGTGAACAATAAAAGGGAAAAGAAAAAGACCATTGATTCTTACTAAGAGAATGAATCATGCCCAAGAGTGTTTTGGGAGCAAATTATGAGAAAAAAACCAGTGTTATGGGTATTTCTCGCACTCACCCAATAGTTCCTATCATTTTGTGTCCTCTTTTTAAAATATGGGTTTAATATCTAATTTTGTCCTCTTGAATTTTTAAGAAGATTCTTAATTTTTTTATTTGATCAATTTAGTTTTTTAATTTCTTAAAAATATTTAATGTAGTCATTTTTGTTAAATTGATATTAATCCCGTATTCGTATAATGTTACGTGTGTCACGTATCATATTATTGTAAATTAGTCGTATAGTACCCAGTTTGGTGCTGGAGTTTCTAATTGGTACCCGATTTTAAAAAAGTGTCAATTACGTACTCAAATTAGTTTAAGTGCACCAATTGAGTGCATTTAAGTTGACGCCGTTAGAAAGGTTAACGTTGACTGATACTGGTTGGTCTGTGAATTAAATTTGGAACACGTGGAGATTAATTTTTAATGACGTGGAAAGCTGGGGAAGAAAATTAAATATGTCTTGTAATGAAAAATTTAAACAATAAAAGAACGAAAATTAAAAAAAAAATGGCGACAAAGTTAAAAAAGAAATCGCAGAAGCATGTGATAAAAACGTGAAATTGGGGAAAGGTGACGCATGGGAGACGAGCTGATGGAGGATTCTTCGCGAAGTGGTGGAGAAATTGAAGGCGACTTTGGAACACTGAAGTGGAGACTTGAGAGCGACTTGCGGGCCATTGATAACAAAAGGTTGGTATTGTATTTTTCTCTGATTTAGTGATTAGGGTTTTGATGTTAGGGTTGATTTTTGTGAAGTTGGGGATATTGGAGAACAGGTTGTTGTTGAGTGCGAGGATGGAGTGACTAATGAAGATGTTTGTGTTGGGGATGGTGAAGAGGAGTTGGCTGATAAGGAGAATGATGTGGGTAATGAAGAAGTTTGTGTTGGGGATGGTGAGGAGGCCTTGGCTGATAAGGTGAATACAAAAGTAATTGCACCCTTTAAATACATCATTGCCACCACTCCGCTGCTTACAAAATAAAAACAAAAACACACAAAACGAGAGGAAGAACAAACTGAATTAGGGCACAACAAACTGTCCGGATATTGATGAAGAAGAAACTGGATTAGGGCAGAACAAAGGAGAAGAAGAAGATAATGAAAAATGAGGGCCAATCTTCTTTAAATATAAATACCATGTGGAACACTGTACAATTATAATTTCAACCAGTCATCTGTTATTATTTGACACGTATCCCTTCTGCACTGCCACCTCATCACTTCCTAAACGCCGTTTGGGAACATTTAACTGTGTGGACTCAATTGGTGCACTTAAACTAATTTGGGTACGCAATTGACATTTTTTTTAAATCGGGTACCAATTAGAAACTCCAGCACCAAACTGGGTACTATACGACTAATTATATCATTATTTAAATAGGATAGTATTATTGAAATATCAAAGCACATAGATAGAATAGCACATGTGTTTTAGTTATTATTGATAAATAATAATAGTAATATATTTTTAGTATTATAGTTGGTCATTGACGATTGTACTGAACAAATCACACCTAACGGCGAAGGTTGCTACCTCGTTACGAGGACGTGTAGATCCAGTCATGAAAAAGATGCTTCGAAGAAATTTAATAATATATATATATATATATATATATATATATATATAAAAAATTATATTTATTTATATTATTTTCAAATAAAAAAAA
>Ga0209589_1008565_pt1 | contig 15892 bp, 7 predicted proteins | sample CowpeawhiteBW_FD_187525 | JGI IMG/M metagenome (GOLD analysis project Ga0209589, IMG submission 187525) | Root nodule microbial communities of legume samples collected from California USA - Cow pea white BW (SPAdes) (version 2) | ecosystem: Host-associated > Plants > Roots > Nodule | place: USA... | reverse complement strand
TTATTTTAATATCTAAAACATATTTACATGTTCATATAAATTATGCTAATAATAACAATAATTTAATTTAATTTTTCATTAATATAATGTATATAACATTTAAACAAAATGCTTACAACAATAATAATACAAAAACAAAAAGAAACTCGTGCGCACGCACGGGTCTCATACTAGTAAATGACTAAAAAGACTAATTTTTATACACGTGTCAGTATAATAGATAGGGGTAATATTGTAACCGAGAGTGTATAAAATGACCAAAAGCCCAAATATTTGCACACGTGTCAAGAATTTAAGTCGGAGTATTTGAGTCTTTTTCAGAGTTCATTGTTTTCATATGTTTTAGATACCGTTAAAGATTTTGACTATATGACCGTGTATATGTATATATGATTACGAGTTTACATTTTTGGCTCTTTGCGCTATTAGTTCTCCAATAATTGTAATGGTTCCATTTTAATTCTCTATATTATAATTGCGGACGTTGAATCTCTCATGCACCATTTTAGGTTTCCAAATTCTCATTTTTGTCACAATCATGTAACTTTTAGTCCTTCGTAAGGTTATAAATTAATATAAATTAGCAAATTCTGATTAAAAAGTACAAAAATTACATAATTACGATATTTATTTTCGAAATTCATATGAACCAAAAGTGTGAATATATCTTTGTTTTTTTCTTTCAAAGCAGAAGACCATTAAAAATGGAGACTAAAATAAATTTATTTAAATTACAGCCAATAAAGTAATTAATTTTAAATTAAAAAAAACAACAACAATCTTATCCAAAACTAAAAATTAAAGTATATTTAAATTTTTTTTTTATTTTCGTTCTCGTACTTATCTTTTATATTTTGAAAGAAGAAGAAAAAAATGACTCTTCTGTTTTGTTTTTAATCATAAGTAATAAATAAACTGTAAAAATAATGTAAGAGAAAAAGTAAAGGAAGGACCCCAGGGTTCCTTTCCACATGAGTTATACACGTGGATCCATTTTCACTTTTATTCTTTTGCATGCATGATTTAATACCACTAGAAAATAAAATAACAAAATAAAAAATAAATTAAACTTCGATCTTAACCCCACCACTATAAAAGGACCCCACCCCACTTCTCCCGAACTCACTCTCACCGCCAGCATTAGATAGATTCTGGATTTTCAGCCTCTATTCAACAAGAAGCGATCAAAGAATAATCACACTCGTCTCTTTTACCGTGCAACTCGTTGTGTTGTGTTGTGTGGCACACCAAATTTCGCTACTCTTCAAGCGATGAAGGCTCTCACCAGTTCTTGTTCTAAGGCCATCGTCGACACTTCACGATCTTGGCCTCCCAGAGTTTCCATTCGTGTTTCTGATAGACCCGAATTCTTCTTCTCTCCGCGTCCCTGGAACGACAAAAAGGGTTGCAACTTATGGCTCCTCAAAGTTGTTCCCATCAAGGGCGTTTTTCCAGTTCATGCAGTGCCATCAAAAGACCAGGTCTTTATCCTTTTGTGCTTAGTTTGCAGCCTTGGTTTTCTTTTTGAGTAATCCAGTTCATGGGTTCTTGTTTCTTTGGAAGATGGTTGCTTTCGGGTGGGGGAGATTCTATTGGGTTCCCCAAGATATGCTTCTTTTTCTTTTCTTGCCTCTTTTTCTTTTCCTGAATATTCGTGTACTGTAGTTTACCAACTAAAAGGTCGAGTTTGGGCAGTTTTATCGCATCTTTTGGTTTCTTTTTTACACTTTTATTCTTCCTTTTATGTGAGTGAGTGTGTGTAGATCCAAAACTTGCTGCTGACCATTTCGTTTTACTTCTATACGTCTTGGTTCTGATTCCATTGTCACTTTCTTTTTTGTAGCCCTTTTTTAGGAATGATTATCTATTGAAATGTTTGACGGCTTCAACATCAATTCTGTTTCTGTTTGCTTTTTCCTTTACCATTTGCCACCTACACAATCTTTTGCTTTAATTTCATTTAGTTTTTCAAGATTTACTGTCTTTATACCAAGCATGAAGTAAGATTCTTTCTTGCTTAGTTCCGGTTTGAAGTTTTCTCTGTTTCTCTGATGTTACTGGTGAAGCCTCTTCACTGTCTGTATTTCCATGATTGAGTGTAATTCAAAGAGCATATGAGCCAAACTAAGAAGATGTAGTTTTAGTTCTATTTCCTATCTGATTTGAAGAGTAATAAACGTTTCCATAAAAATGTTGAAAGAACTACGCTAAAAATGTTGAAAGAACTGCATCTAATTTTATTGCCAAACTTATGTGGGGAAATTAGTTAAGAAATGTTGTCTGGTTGTTGGACACACATTCAATAAACTGAGAACATATTTGATTAGACTGTCTTGACCTGGATGAAATTTTGCAGGTGGACTTGGAAGCTGCAGAACCTGAAGCTGAAAACAATAAACAAACAAGTGGGTTTGAATGGCCTTTTAAATTTGTCTACTATATCCTGTGGAATTCAAAATCCTAACATTGTAATTTGTGGTGCAGATGAATCGAAGTTTGTTCGTGTAGCATTTGGGTTGCAAAAGAATTGTGAGTTCGGAGAACAGTTTCTTATAGTTGGAGATGATCCTTCGCTTGGTTCATGGGACCCATTAGAAGCATTGCCGATGACATGGTCTGAAGGACATATATGGACTGCTGAGGTGGTGAGTAAAATCTGATCAGAATTTGAAAGTATTTTCTGATAGAGAAGATGAAGAAATTTTGTTTATGCTTTCTTTTATGTAATCAGGATATGCCTGCTGGAAAGTTGATCCAGTTCAAGTTCATATTGAAAGGAAAAGAAGGTGATATTATTTGGCAGCCAGGATCAGATAGAGTCATCCAGACTTGGGAAACTGTGAATACAATAACTGTTTGTGAAGATTGGGAGTATGCAGAACTTCAGACAATAGCAGAGGCAGATCAGCTTGCTGAACCAGATAAGGAAACCCCGAATGACTCTGAAGTGTCTGCTTCTGCTGAAATTTTGGATAACCCTCACAACGAACTGGATTCCAATGCATCTGAAGTAACGACTGCTGAAGATTCCAAATTTTATGAGATACCACTTGCTGAAACAGTCACTGATAATAGTAGTTCTTCCTTGACGGAAATTCGTCGTCGTGCTATTGCAAGAAACATAATTCCCGATGAGGAATTCTTCAAGGATACTAGCAGTAAATGGAATGAAAAGATTGAACCGAGTGAAGAATCAGCTGATCTTGGAAACAATGGAAGTATTGCATCACTGGAGGATGAGGAAGGGACAGTTGTGGAAAGCAGCTTATTATTTGAATTTGTAGGCGATCCTGTTCTTGTACCTGGCTTAACAATACCACCAACTGAGCCAAGTAACGAGGCAAGCCAAGGTGAAGAAGTTCAAGAAAAGACTAGCAAGGACATTTCAGTTGAAGCTTCTGAAACTGATCAGGATCGGAATCCACCCGAGGTAAACGCTTGATGAGTGTGACCTTCCCTTTCTCCTCTCGTTCTTACCTTTCCCCTACTTTACTTGTCCGCATCTACCTTTGGCTGAGGATTGCATGATTCTCGTTTTGAAGAACAAGTAGTTTAGAGCTTGGGTTTTGGAGTCCTTGTGGACATGTGATTAAATAGTAAACGAAATTGTTCTGTTCTGTTCTGTTTGTATCATCATCTACGTTTTATCAATAAAGTGCATTGTGTCCTTCACCATTGGGCGTCACCTTGTTTCTTATATACACAATAAATGCATTTTTGGCCAAAAAGAAAGGAAGAAAATAATTTTTCCTGTTTAATAGCTATCGCTAATTAAATGAATCTTAACCATTGATGGAATGCTCTTCAACTATATGGAAAAAATGGAACAGCCCTTTGAAAGATTTTACTACAAGTTTTTGAATGCTTGAATAAAGAAAGCCATAATAACCCAATTTATTCACTAGCATTCTGGAATTATGTAACCGGTTAGAAAGACTAATCAAGCATACTCTTTAGCATTGCCATAAGATTATGATTATATTCACAATATTATAATACATAGTTCATGCTAGTGTTGTTATCGCTTTAATCTTACTTTTTATATGCTTAAACTGTAATTGTTCAGTTCAGTAAGGAGCAAGAAACTAATGATGCACAGAACTATGAATCTGAAGATGGCACTCCCTTGCAAAATCACATGAAATGGGGCCAGGCAAGCGTTAAGAAGTTTCTTTCACAACTAGGATTCCATTGAGGGTCAAACTTTATGGAAGAAACATCATTGAAATTGATCTTTTCTGATCCATTTGAACAAATCTTACTGCATGGGAAAGATGGAAGGAGGTTCAATGTTGGGTGTATACAGCTGTCACTTAGATTGTATTATCTTTCAATTTTGGCTACTTCTGTGATCTGTGTAGCTGGTAGGAGTTTCGTGGGCGATAGATAGCTCTGTGGTTATGAATGGCATAGTGATAGTAGTTGGTATCATGTATCCTCTTATAATAAGTACTATGAAACACTTCTATGTTTTGCCTAATTCATTCTTATGCTTTAAAATATGGAAAATGTAAATACAACGGAACGAACCTTACATTCAATTATTTAATTTAAGTACCGGAAATAAGTACTGCTTTCCGATTATAATTAAAAGTTTAACTTACTAATTTGTATAATATAGTTCTTGATTCTACGGAGTGGAAGGTCTTTGAAAGTTGAGTCAAGTCTATTATGATGAAATATAAGTATGAGCTAGATTGATTTTAATGGTTATATTTAATAATTAATACTTTGTGTGATTATACGTGATGTGAATGGATAAAAAAATGAATCTATAATATTTGATAAATTATTACCAATTCTAAATTGTACTTAAATTGTACCAACCCTGAGTTAGTTATGTTATGAATAATAAATTACTGGTTGAAAATGTTTAGCAATGCATTTTTCATAAATTTTAACTTTTAAATTTAGTAAAGAATTATAATAAAACTATAGAAAGGGAATCGAAAACAAAAGTGCTTTGTAAATTTAAATGGTGTGTCGTGATTTGTGTGAAGTTGGCAGCGTACGACAGAGGGAGTCATAACTTTAGGCGTATATTGTGACTGACATGTTTGGAAGCTGTGTCAGATGAGTAAATTTTGGATTAAGATTCTCTGCATACAATTTTTTATTAATCTGCATGAATCCAACCGTAAATAGATGTTGAAGTTAAATAAAATATTGTTAGAAGTTTGCAAATAAATTTAAATTAATCAGTTCATTAAACTCTTTCAAATTTTTTAAACCAATTTTAAACCAATTAAAGAAATTTATTTGCAAATGTTTTAAATGGTTCGGTTACAATTTCTGTATGAGAAGCTAATTACTTGAAACTAGAGCTGTGAAAATGGGTCATCCAACCCAACCCAATTTGATTCGTGACGGGTTGGTCACTTAGTAGGTCAATCCAACCCGACTCACTTATTAGCGAGTCAACAAAATTAGAATCATATTCGACCCACCACGGTTTGGCGGGTTAAACGGGTTGGCTCACTAGTTCACTTAATTAAAAAAAAACACACAATTTTTTTTCTTCAATCCCAAGAAAACTAAATTATAATTTCGATTAAAATCTAAATAAACTTCAATACAATCCAAATAAAATTCCAAATTATGTTAAACTCCAAATACAAACCAAAATCATAAAAACATAAATTACTATCTAACATCAAATCATTCTTTTCACTTATCAATGGATAAATCCACAACATTTTCATCTCTTGAAGCATCTTCTTTATCCCCATCTACAATAAAACAAGAAAAAAAATAATGTTAACTAATAATATTAAAAGATTAAGTATTAAATAATTAAATTAATTTTACAATACTAATAATAATGTTACCTGTTAGTTTAAAATCATGCAACCAATTTTGTGTTAAAATGAGTGCCTCAACATTCTCTGGAAGAATGGAAGAACGATATTTGGTTAGCACACGAGAACCAAGACTAAAAGTAGACTCACTAGCAACGATAGTGATTGGAATGCTAAGCACGTCACAAGCCATCTTAGACAAGTTTAGATAACGATCTCGACGATCCCTCCAATAGCTCAATACATCCAACTTATCAAAAAATTTTGGATTAAGATTCCCTACATCTAAATAAAGATCCAATTAAGACCTTCCAGTGTCAATAACATGTTGGCTCAAATAATCAACATATTCCTAGGACAATATGAAAAATATTTAATATGTCATTCATAATTAAGAAATAAAGCACATTGTGTTTAAGGAGAAATTTGAGAATTAAAAACTCACATCAAATGCATCCATCACTTGCTCATCATTCGTAAAAGAAGAAAGTTGTGGTCGAGGAGAAACTTGAGAACTTGAACTCTTTGACTCATTTGGATTTAAACTGACATATTCTTCAAACAACTTATACATATTATCCTTTAAAACATTAATCTTTTCTTCACAAGTAGAAGGATCAATCTTTGAATAACAAAATCGAATTGCTTCCAACTTCATCCGTGGATCAAGAATAGCCCCAATAGCAAGAATATCACAATAGTGATCCCAATACTTACTAAACTTGTTCATCATACTCAATGACATATCTTTAATCGTCGGATCATCACTTTTTGCATTTTCACGCAACAAACATTCAATTTTCCAAACTTGCATGAAGTAACGATTTGAAGTTGGATAAGAAGAACCTGAAATCAAATTAGTCATTACATAAAATGGCTTCAAAAACTCACATTTTTTCAGCCCTTTTCCACTCATCATTTGATGGATAATGAATATAATTTCTATCACGGATAGTCAAGCTTGCAAAGGCACGCCGATATCTAATTGCACTCTCAAGCATAAGGTAGGTAGAATTCCATCTAGTAGCAACATCCATTCTCAAACCTACTTTGGTATCAATACTCCTCACTTGAATAACACATTCTTTAAATGTATTTTTTCTTGCCTCTGATCCTCTTACATACTTGATACTCTCTCTAATCTTATGTAAAGCATCAGAAGCCACCCTTAATCCCTCTTGCACAATAATATTCAAGACATGTTCACTACACCTTACATGAAAGTAATCACCATTACATATCAAACTATTTTGCAAACTCAATTGCTCACGCAAAATTTTTTGCAACACCTCATTGACACTAGCATTGTCTAATGTGATAGAAAAAATCTTCCTATCTATTCCCCAATCAAGCAACAAAGCAAAAAAATTTTGTGCCCAATCATGACCCGTATATGGAGGTTCCATTTTACAAAAAGTAATAATCTTACTCTTCAACCTCCAACTCAGATCAACAAAATGAGCAGTCAAATAAATAAACCCTTCTTGATTTATAGAAGTTCAACAATTAAATGTTAAACAAATTCGGCTATGAGATTTACGCATTGCGAGTTTCACCCTCTCTTTGTGTTCATAAAATTTCTTTGAAATATTAGACACAGTTGAATTCCTACTTGGAACTCTTATCTGAATTTAGATATACAAGCAATTCTTTAATCCACTTATACTCAACAAAATTATATGGAAGCCCATGTTGAATAATAGCCATTGAAATAAGGTCATCTACAACTTTTTGGTCAATTTCCCTAGATCTTAATTTTCCAGTATGATCAATTATCATTTTTTTTCCCACGTCATTGTCTTTTAATTTCTTTAGGACCGTACACTTTGACAAATGACGTAACATTGTTGAGGTCCCTATATTTGAACCACCAGAAACATACTCTGCACCACATGCATTACATTTTGCCTTTTTTTTACCTTCTTTTATACCAATTTTTGTAAAATGATCCCAAACCTAGGTCTCTTACTTTCTCTACCAAAATTTGTACCCTCATGAAGTGAAAGTGAAGGAAAAAGATAAGAGATAGAAATTAGAACCGTGAAAATGATGAACAATTAAATAGTGTGAAGTCCGAAAGTAGCGGATTCAAGACAATAACAATAAACTAAAAGATACAATAATAAATTAAAAGAATAACAATTTAGGTTTGAGTTTTACTTTTTTTAATATTATATATATATATATATATATATATATATATATATATATATATATATATATATATATATATATATATATATATATATACTAGTTCTTATATCAAAACGCATGAGATATTTTAAAATGTATTTTTTTTTATTTAAAATGATTGAATAAAAACACTAAAATTAGAATTTAAAATTTTCATTATATTTAATATTGTTACATGCGTAATCATTATATATATTAAAAAATTAAATAAAACTATATAACTTGATTTTTTTTTTAAATTTATACGTCTTGATTTATATTTTTAGTAAAAAAAACTTGTATAATTTAAATTATATAAAAATGATGATTACTTTTTCAAATATCTAAAGTTTTTAAAATAAAAATTATAAATGAGATAGTAATGTAAATGTTTGTATCCAAAAGTTAAATTTAATAAACACTTAATTATATTAAATTTATAACTAATATTCTTTATTTAATGTTAATATTTATCCTTTTTAGTAATTAAAATATACTAATGGCATAAATATTCGTTTAACTTTTACTCACAAAAATATTTAGCAATTAAATGTTTTTATGAAAATAATTATGAGATTTGTGTAAAAAATATATAAGTTAATTAATAACTACTAATTTTAATAAAATACTAATAATAATACAAATAGTTATTATTATTTCAATATAATTAATTTCTTTCATATAATTTTCTCCAAATATATAATCATGTATACTTATAAATAGAATATTTAATAAAAAGTTTAATAATATGAAAAAAAATTAAATAATTAATTGCAGTTATTTTTTATAACAAATTAATTAAAAATAGATAATATTATTTTATAATAATATTATATATAACAATGAATTATATTATTAATAATATAATATACCTGAACTGAATTTATAAACATAAATTATATTGAAATCTACGTCTTTTAAAGTTATGTTTAATATAATTATTAATATATTTGGAAAAACATTTTTTTCTTACAATTTTTTTCTCTTTCAGATTTTTTTAATATATATATATAGAATTCATCAGTACAATGTTTTGATGTTTTCGAGGAAGAAGTGTTCATCCAGACGTTATAGTTTAAAAAAAAATCTAAAATTGTGTCTCCTTACTAATACAGATAAGATAAGTCGATTTTTAGCCGGGTTCCATGATTTGATCAGTTGAGTTTCCATTAACCCCTTTATAATATTTATTTTTTTGAATCGATTTTGGATCTCTTGGTTTGTTTCATGAATGTTAGTAGTGGTAGAAGGATTGGTCTTATTATAAATAGAATGATTGTCGGCAGAACAATAATAATGATTGTAAACTTAATTTTTTTGAATTTAATAATGTTTAGATGAATTGTTTTACACATTTAAGTATGTGTTTGATTTGAGTATTAAAAAGTTATTTTACACAGGGTACATGGAATGAAACAATAAATTCGGCCTCCTTAATTTTAGCTATACAATAAATTGTAATAAAAAAAATCACATAGATTTAATTAGATGTATTTTTTAAAATATATAAAATGAGGGAAACTTATATTTATACAATATATGGAAATACAATGTATTTAAAATATGCAATTGAATAATCTTATATAGAAAAAAATATTATAACATCTTTTGTTTACGAAAAATAATATAAAAATTGCAAACTTATACTAACGTAATAAAATCCGAATATAAAAAAAATAAAACATGAATACATATAAATATATAAATATATATAATAAAATATTAAAGAAATTATAAAATTAATGTAGAAGCTTAGATTATTTCCTAAAAGAATATCATAAATAATAAGATTTTTAATATAATAATTAACTTAAAGATTTTTTTACGTAAAAAAAAATATTTGAATATTTGTTTTTAGAAACCTAATATAATAAAATTTAAGTTTTTTTAGGAAAGAAACAGATAAAAATTCTAAATTTTCTAAAAATTTATTTGATGTAAGAAAAATATATTTGAAGTCATAAAAAAATAACTATTAATGTATTTTTTAAATCCTAATTTAATATAAATTTAATTTTTGTTCAAAATTTTAGAGAACTATCTTAAGTGTTGCTTGAATGTAGCTACATTTCACCCAAAGACAAAATTTCTTCCAAAATCTCGCCACAAAATATTTGTTGGTTTAAAATCATAATTATTTTTTTTTTCAATTTCTTTATGCTTTAATTTTGAAGTCCATATCTTTGAATATATAACAAAAAATTGTAGAGAAAAGTTATTTTTTTATAAGAAATAATGAAATGAAACAAAATTATAACAAAAATAGGAAACAAAAATGATTGTAAATTCTCCTCTAGAATTTCTTCCACATATCATTAAGGATACCTCATTGTTAACAATCAAACAGGAAATTTTTTTGAAGTGAAATTAATTAAACAATACTATTTCCAAAACTTTTATTAAATATAAGATAAATTCAATTAAAACTTCAAACTTGGGACGTATTAGAATTTAGCAGTGCATTAAGTCCCACAAAGTATAATTGCTCATGTTGATAATTGATGCTCACATAATTGAAAGATGTGTGTTTGTAATGCATTATGACACCAAAACCCAAAATATTAATTTCTTTGTTCAAAGAAGAAGATGAAAAGTTAATTGTTAGAAGAAAAAAAATTGACTTTGATGAGTGAGAAGATAAGTGTTGGAAAAAGAAGGTTAAAAGTTGGTGAAGGTAATCTTGGAAAACGAAAAACTTTGTAGTAGTGGTGTTGGCAAGCTCAATTAATTTTTTTGGGAAGATGAAAAATAGATCTTTACTATTGAAGAAGATAGTTGAAATTATGCAAGAATTATTTTTATGTCTTTTTTGAAGATGCAAAGTAGATTTCTATTACTTGGCTAGAAGGAAAATTGGATAACATCATTGAAACTTGATTTTTTATTTTGAAAGTTGGCAACATCAACTAAACTTTTACTAACATCATTGTCGCATATAGTATTTTGGATCTTACATGAAATGAGGAAGAAGAAATGTTGAAAGACAACAATACAACGAAAATGACACATTATGTATTTGTGGATTTGTGAAAGATAAAAAAACAAATGCTAAGATGATAGATTTACCAAAAATAATAAATTTTATTATTTTAGGGATGTCCATCCAATACAAATATTTTGTAGAAAGAAAATTTTTATTGTTCATTGCATTCTAGTGCTAAGACAAAGAAGTTTTACAATGTGAAAACTTTTTCATTGGCACTTTCACAACAAACTTTATGATTTGAGAATTTCAAAATGGGCATTTGATCCCACAAAACTGTTGGTCTTCATAAATAATAATAATAATAATGCATTATAAATACGCAAAATTTCCTTGTTTATTGTGGATCTGCCTGTTGATATGCTTCAATGCATTAAGACCATAAAAAATGAATTGCTTCTAGTGACAATTAATGTTGTGTGAATTAATGCTTGGTGAGAATAAGATTAAAGTCCCAATTATTAATTAATTTTCATTAAAGATGTTTGAGCATTAATCATTAAGCAAAGTACTTCAAACACATATTTTCATAATCTGGACAATTTTAAAAAAAAATATCACATTTTCCAATTACAACTTATTGTAAAAACCTTTGATGTGGATGCTAATTTCGTTACACTCAACCTTGAAAAAAGAGAAAATCTATGCCTTCCTCCAAAGCATGAAGAAGGAATGAGTTAACATAACAATTAAATGCGGACTACACTTACCAAGATGTGAGGGTTTGGCATGTAGTTGGACTTTTCAGTTACCAATATAAATTGAAATTGGACTTTTGAATTATTGAAATACAAATTCAATTAATAATTTTAATAAAAAAATTAAAATAAAAATGCCTAAATAAAAATAAATAAAAGATTAAAATGTCACCAAATAATACAAAATGCTAATTTCAAATCCTAAAAACAAACTTTTTAGTTTATTAAACTATCAAAAACTGAGTTTTGAATTTTTCCAAAATCAATTAAAGAAATAAATATCACTATATAAGTCAAACAAATTTGAAGCTCAATATTTGTATTTAAATAATTATATAATAAAGATTAACTGATTATATAATAAATATAAATCTTCGATCACTAACATTGATAAGTATAAATATATGTTTATTTGTTAATCTTAAAATGTTTGTTATCAGCACTATTGGTTATTGTTATTAATCGTTACTATTATTATTATGATTATTAGTATACAAATAATATTATTGAAAAAAATAAGTATGTTTTTTTGGTATTGAAAAAATATTTACTTTATGCTATTTATAGTGATAATTTCTAATCTCAAATATTCTGTAGGATTCTAAAAGATTGAACATTATTTCGGATATACATCTCTATTGCATACATTATTTCTTTGCATATATCATTATTGCATCCAAAAAAAAGTGTTTACATATAATTGAATTAAATTAAGTTAAATTGAATCATGTAATATATTATTATACATTATTATTAAATAGTAAATAACAAATGTCAAATGTTAATAATTATATTTCTTATATTAAAATTAAAATAGCAAAATACAACTCATAAAATAATAATCCTAAATAATAAAAAAAATGGTGTGAGAAGACCACGAGAGAGCATTGAATGTTTTGGAAATGATTAACTATTGCATGCTGCAGCCAAAAGGTGTGCGACAAGAAATCTGTTGTTATCTTTTCACACTTGAGTATGCTTTGGAAGATGCAAAAGTTACCTAAAATAAAAAAAAATAGTTTGTCAACAATCCACGTATTTGAATCAGTCATAAAAAAATACTTTATACTTTAATTTCAATTTTAAAGTATCTTCGGTAATGCATAAGGAAAAAATATCAAAGTACTTATTTGACCAAAAAAGATCATTATAGTCAAATACATACCTTTTCTTGTAAATGAACTATAATGAAACCATCTTTAAACTTTGCAGCTAGTAAACTTGGTGAAGTGAGTGTCCCTTGATATATCTATATGTTTGCAAGAGATTTGGTAAAGAAGACGATGTAACAAATATATAATTTATAAATGTAAAATAAATCCAATATTATTAAAGAAATGAAAAATGAAGAATTAAATAATTACATTTAAACTTATTAAATATACAAAAGGTACACTTAGTTATAATTAATTACCTTCAATGATAATAAGTAGTCTTAAACAGATGAACGACCCACCAGATTAAAAAATATGTTAAGGAATTAAAACTTTAAATCAAAATTGAAGAACAAAAACGTAGAAAAGCAAACAACCAACTCTTAGAGAAGAAGAGAATATCAGAATAAAAACGTAGAAAAAACAAACAACCAAATCTTAGAAAAGAAGAGAATATCAGCCAAAGTATGAAACTTGCGTACCTTTATTGTCGTCGTCAAAGAGTTAAAGGTTAAAAGATTCAACCTTTACTATGTAGAACAACGAAAATACGAACAACAAAGTAATTCTGAGAAAAAAATACCAATCAAACAAATAAATGCAACAAAGTAAAGTAGATTTGAAAATAAAACAATTATCCAACAAAAAATTAGAACAAAAATAATTAGATCTCAGACAAAAATATCCATAAAAAAGAAAAATAATAGAAAAAATAAGATCTGAGAAGATGGTAGAAGAACAACAAAAATTAGAAGTTGTTACCTTATTTTTAGTACGGTGAAGGTCCTAAAAAATCTCAGAGGAAAACATCAACAAAAAAAAGTATATCTGAAAAGAACAAATCCATCCAACAGTAGATCTGAGAAAAAAACCTCGACCCAACACATTTTGTCAACAAAGAAAAGAAAATCTGAAAAAATTCACCGAACAAAAATAAGTAGATCTTACCGAAAAATATCCATGAAAAACAAAAATAATAGAAAACAAAGTAGATATGAGAAGATGGTAGTAGATCCGAGAAAACAAAAATTAGAAGTTGTTACCTTATTTTTAGTACGGTGAAGGTCCTAACAAATCTCAGAGGAAAACATCAACACAAAAGATCTGAGAAGAAAAAATCCATCAAACAGTAGATCTGAGAAAAAAACCTCGACCCAACACATTTTGTCAACAAAGAAAAGAAAATCTGAAAAAATTCACCGAACAAAAATAAGTAGATCTTACAGAAAAATATCCACGAAAAACAAAAATAATAGAAAGCAAAGTAGATCTAAGAAGATGGTAGAAGAACGAAAAAAGAAACAAAATTCTTGTTATCTTTTTTGTATTCATCAAGTTGCTCAAGGCTCTCAGAGCAAAACATCAACCAAAGAAAGGTAGATCTGAGAAAAAAAAAGTCCATCAAACAATATACATGGAAAAATAAATTTGAGAGCAAATAAACTATTCAAAAGAGAAATAGATCTGAAAGAAAAACCTAAATCCAACAAATCTCGTAACAAAAGAAAAGTAGATCTAAAAGAAAAACATTGATCCACCAAAAAAATAAAACAAAAATAAGTAGATATCAGAGAAAAATATGCATCAAACAAAAAAATAATAGAAAGAAACACAAGAAGGTAGAAGAACAACAAAAATGAGAAGTGGTTACTTTTTTTTAAGTCTCGTGAAGGTGCTCAACAATATAAGAGGAAAAAATGAACCAAAAGGAAAGTAGATATGAGAAAAACAAATTCATCCAACAGTAGATCTGAGACAAAAACCTCGATACAACAAAGAAGATTAGTTAAATATGGTAGAAGAACGAAAAATCGCAGAAAAGTTGTTACCTTTTTTGTGTTCTTCACGTAGTTCATGATTCTAAGAGCAAAACATCAATGCAACACAAAAATAACACAAATACAAAGTATATTTAAGAGCAAAATCGAGATCAAAACTCGAGATCTAGCAGGAAAGAACCAAAAAGATTATTTTTTGAGTAGATCTGAATGTTTGAGTCAGAAAGAGAGATGAAGTCTCGTAAAACAAATACAAAGTAGATCTAAGAGCAAAATCGAGATCAAAACTTGAGATCCAACAGAAAAGAACCAAAAAGATTATTTTTTGAGTAGATCTGAATGTTTGAGTCAGAAAGACAGAGATGAAGTCTCGTAGAAAAGGTGAGGATGTATCTAATATGAGAAATATGGTGTTCTGTGTGAGTGAGAAAGAGAGAGATGAAACTGAAGATTTGGTGTTCGCCATGGTGTGGTGTGTGAGTGATCCAGAGACAGATGAAGAAGCTGAGAGGTTTGAGAGAGAGAGAGAAGAAGCTCTGAAGAGGTTTGAGAAAGAGAGAGAAGACGATGAAAAAGTTTAAGGAAGAGAGAGAAAAAGATGAAGGGGTTTGAGAAAGAGAGAGAAGTTTGAAAGAGATGATAGCGTGTGGGATACGGAGAGATGATAGCGTGTGGGATACGGAGAGATGAAAATGTTTGTTTTTGATTTATTTTTTAATCTTCAAAATTATGAGAAGATGACACGTAAACATATTTTCCTATTGTAGAAAGAAAAAATTGAATTCAACTGTTCAAAAATATAAAAATATTGAAAATTTTACCATTTGTTAATTCACATTTGCATATAGATATAAATATACGTATATAATATATATAATATATACATATATCTATATAGATGAAGGGGTTTGAGAAAGAGAGAAAAGTTTGAAAGAGATGATAGCATGTGGGATACGGAGAGATGAAAATGTTTGTTTTTGATTATTTTTTAATCTTCAAAATTCTAAGAAGATAACACGTAAACATATTTTCCTATTGTAAAAAAAAATTGAATTCAACTGTTTCAAAAATATTAAAATATTAAAAATTTTGCCAAATTCACATTTATATATAAATATAGATATACTTGTATATAGATATAAATATACGTATATAACATATATAATATATATAATATATACATATATCTATATATACATATATCTATATATATATATAATAGAATATATAATATATAATATATAATATATAATATACATATATAATATATATAATATATACATATTATATTATATTATATTATATTATA
>Ga0209589_1008563_pt1 | contig 15897 bp, 7 predicted proteins | sample CowpeawhiteBW_FD_187525 | JGI IMG/M metagenome (GOLD analysis project Ga0209589, IMG submission 187525) | Root nodule microbial communities of legume samples collected from California USA - Cow pea white BW (SPAdes) (version 2) | ecosystem: Host-associated > Plants > Roots > Nodule | place: USA... | reverse complement strand
TATATATATATACATAAAGTATTTGCTGATAAAAAAAAATAAAAACACTAGAAATAACCTTTTCTTGTTTGGATTTCTTCGATTTCTTCAATCTGATTATTATCTTGAACCATTTCTTCGCACCCATTCCTTTTTCTCAAGGAATTAAGAACAGGAAACAGCCAACAGCGAATCTGCATAACAAGAAATGTTGGAACAAATTTTCGTAAATCTCATGAATAAATAAATAAGCCATAGTTTTATGAACGAGGAGACTGCACAGAAGATCATACACTTCTTTAAAGATTTATCATGTAGACAAGTAATGCAAAAGTCCAGTCAAATTTCTTAGAAGTGCAAAGGCTTATATACCCCACCCTCTCTTTTCTTCCTATTTCACTTTCTTACATGGTTTTTCTTTGTATAAAACTTGCAAATATATATATATATATATATATATATATATATAAGTTCTCTGTTCATATTATTGTAAGATTAGGTAATATTCTTCCAATAAGCCAAAAACTATTGCACCATCTGATAAAGCTCGCATTGTGCCTCTTCTAACACTAAGTATGTTATAGCAGCAATATATACTAAAACCTATACAAATTATATTTTTCAAGCCATATCATATGGACTTGGTTTCCTTCAATTTCAAAAGCCAGAGCGAACTGAAACCAGACATCATTATATATTGCGAAAGAAAGCAATTGGCAGAACAGACAACAGAATGATTACAATGTCACAGACAAACCAAACCCAACAAGCATAAAAGTTCGGAGGAAGAAAGCAAGAGCCTAGAAGTGCGGAGATAAAGAATGAAAATGGGAAGGGAAACATACCAGGTTGAGAGAAGAAAAGAGAGGCAGAGAAGGGGTTTGCTTGAAGAGGATGAAGAGTGGTGGTGGGTTGTAATGATAAGAGACGTGGTAGATTGGAATACAGCACATTAAAAGAGAGAGAAAGAGTTGCATAAGAGTGTGTGACAACCCAACCACGATGAAGCAGATGTTTGATCTCTTTGCAAGTTTAGGAGTCTAGAGAAAGGTGAGGGAAGGTAGTAGTCATGTCCAGTTGTGTTTCTGAAAATGAAATGCCATAATTAAATCATTGAAACAAAATTTAATCAAGTTCTAGGAAAAGCTTGGTGTGTCACTCTGTTCATAACACCACAAACTAAAATTACTTTTTTTTCTTCTAATGTCTAATGTCTATTTTAAAGAAAATTACGCATTATTACTATGGAGGTGACATGGAAGCTTTTTCTCAATAACGTTTACGAGCGATGAAAGTCGTTTGATGAATTGAAATATACGATTTTCTTGATTTGTCCTGCATAACAAATATAGCTTCTTTGATATGTATCTATAAGACTTGTTCCATAATATAATCTAGGATTATGAGAGTCAAGTTCCAATACCCAAGATTTGTAATTATATTTAAGGTTAAATTTGTTCTGATACAAACGAAATGAATTCTAATTTTCAGTAAAAGATTAGAGACTAAAAATATATTTAATCCTTATATTTATATTAAAAATAATATTTGTATTAACTTTAATTTTGATCTCATACTCTTGTATTATATAAAAAGAGAAATTAACTAGAGAGATATGAAGGCCAAAATGAGAAATTAATATTTCTCTTTTCTCTGCACTCAACCAAAAGCAAAGAGGCTCAATAAGTAGTATACTTATACTAGGTCTTGCAAAAAAGAAAGAATGAAAAGCAAAGAACTAATTATAATAAAAACTAGACACTTATACAAAGAAACAGAAAAAAAGATTAAAATTTGATTGTCAGAAAAGACAAAATAACAAAATTGATATTAGCTGCCTTTAGAAGTCTTGTGTCCATATCCTGTGATATACACTCACAAGCTCGGGAGCAAATATTATATGAGACCTAGCTTGGAACAAATACTCTTGAAAGATTGAGGACTTAAGCAAATGGATGAGATCCTTCTTCAATTTTTCCCTAATAATATGATAGTATTTCTGTGTTGTGTGTTCGTGAAACACTAGATTTACTGCGATGTATCTTGCTGAGTCACTGTTACAGTACAAAAAAAAATGGATGTTTAAAAGGGACTTTGAAATCTTAAAGAAGATAAGTTAGCCAATGAATTTCACATGTAAATGGTTATTGTCCTATATTCAGCTTCATAGGAACTCTTTGTTATTGTTCCTTCCTTGGTTTTTTTAATTTCTAGGATATGAGGGAATTCTCAAGATACACACTAAAACCAGTCACAGGTTGTCTTGAATCACTGCAAGTGTCTCAATCACTATCACAAAAGGCTTTTAGATGATGAGAAGTGTTGGAAGAGAAAACTAAACCAAGACTTGGAGCTCCTTTAATATATATGAAAATTCTAATTATTATAGTATAGTGTGCAATTGTAGGCTTAACAAGAAACTAAGTAAGTTGCTACACAAAAAAGGTTTTGTCAGGTCGGGTATTAGTGAGATACATAAGCCTTTCGGTTAGTCTTAGGCTTGAACATCTATGAAAGGCACATTTCCAGTAGAAGACAATTTAGCAAGATTGTCAATAAGGGTGATTGTAGGCTTGCATGCTAAAAGATCTACATCTGTTAAAAATTCCAGTGCATGCTTCCTTTGACTCACCACTATCCTTTTCTCACTTCTTACTGTTAGGAATCCAAGTGTGAGTCTAAGTTCCACATTGACCAGAAATGAGAAAGTAGAACACTATATAAGAATAAAGACCCATAAACCTATTGCCTTAAGGTTTTGGGTTGAGAGTGGTGTCAGTGTCTTATGTGGTTAGGCTCAGATCTCATTGGTGTGTTGTTCTCCCCAGTGAAACCCCCTCTGTAAACCTAACAAGTGATATCAGAGCCGATGGTTAATACTGGCTCAGACAAGTGCAGTATGGTCCTAGTATCGAAAGTCGGCGGGCAGAAAATGAGTACTCGTGGTTGGGTAGCTTCCGCTAGAGGGGGAGTGTACCAATGTGGTTAAAGGGACTCATCCTTGAAGGGGAGATTGTTAGGAATCCAAGTGTGAGTCTAAGTCCCACATTGACCAGAATTGAGAAAGTAGAGCACCATATAAGGATTAAGGCCCATAAACTCATCGCCTTAAGGTTTTGGGTTGAGAGTGGTGTCAGTGTCTTATGTGGTTGGACTCAGGTGTCATTGGTGTTGTATCTCCCCAGTGATACCCACTCCTTTATAAACCTGACAAGTGGTATCATAGCCGATGGTTAAAACCGGATCAGACGAGTGCAATGTGGTCCTAGTATCGAAAGTCTTCCTGACAGTGTGGGTCAAGTAAAGTGTGTCCCGTTAAGAAAGAACGGCGGTACAGAAAAGGGCAAAAAAGGAGTACTCGTGGTTGGGAATGCTTCTGCTGGAGGGGGAGTGTACCAATGTGGTTGAAGGGACTCACCCTTGAGGAGGAGATTGTTAGGAATCCAAGTGTGAGTCTAAGTCCCACATTGACCAAAAATGAGAAAGTAGAGCACTATATAAGAATAAAGACCCATAAACCTATTGCCTTAAGGTTTTGGGTTGAGAGTGGTGTCAGTGTCTTATATGGTTAGGCTCATATCTCATTGGTGTTGTTCTCCCCAGTGAAACCTCCTCTGTACAACCTGACACTTACTACTTCAAGACTGAGAAAGTATCTTAGATCCCTAAGATCCTTAATCTTGAATGTCTTATTTAAGGTTTGTTTCATTCAATCAATCTCTTCTTTATCATTTTATGGCAGTTATGTCATCTATATACACTAATAATCACTATAACAAAAATGACTTTAGACAACACTAAACAAGACCACAGATATAAAAATGTGATTTAAACATAGTAAATGCAATTTTTTATAGACGTAGCTTAAAGACTATCTTAAGCAATATTTATATAAATGTTGCTTGTAAAAAGTGTGGGATAATCCATAAAAATATGGTTTAAAATAAACTAAAAATTAAAGCTTTTAGATTAGAAATATTCCCTCCCTCATTTTTTGACTGAAAACGCAAAACCTAGTTCCAAAAACGCAAAAATTTGAATTTCTTCCCTTTCTTTGATTTTAGACTGAAAACGCCAAGAGCTCACAGTGTTGAAAATGTAGTTTTGAAAAACATGTACATCAAAATCGTTGCCTTTTATGAAGATTTTAAGCAACAATTTTAAAATTGTTGTCGTACTGAAAATCGCTGCCTATTACCTATAACTACCCTCACTTAGACTATGTCTTAAAAATTGTTGTCTAAACTTTAGCCCATAGTTTTTACGGTTTAATTGTTGCATAAAGCGATTTTTGTTGTAGTGAATTAATAAATAATGAATGATCATTTATAGATTGATTATATCTTATAGAAAGCAAAAAGGATGAAAATTTAGCAAACCACTTTCCACTGGCTTGCTTAAGGCCATATAAAGAAGCCTTTTTCAGTTTACAAAAACTTGTCCTAATTGAATTGGTTGAATTATCATGAAACATATAATTTTTGAATTGGTTGTGCATTGACTTGACATTGCCATGGGTGTGGGTTTGAACTTGGGCCCAAATTAAACTTTCTTTTTGCCAAATTTCGTTTTGGCATGAATGTGAAAGACCAGAGAACCCTAGCCGTCTTGAAGGCAAATGGAGAGCTGGAAAACTCACGTAGTAATGGCTTTTGAAAGCCAATTACGCCCATTAATGATTGAAATTCGTTTTCAAGCATTAACCACAATTAAGCCGTGATTAAAGAGGCCATTGAGGGAAAGAGAGAGAGTTTTTTTTACTGGCTTTTGTGAGGGCTGTGAGGAGAGGATCTACAGAGCAACAACTGGACTGATTTAGTGAGAGAGTGTAAGACCTATGAAAATTAATTAGTCAAATAATTAATTAATTAATAAATGCGGGTAGTGGGAGCCTTTATGGCATTAAATATTGATTGGTGTGATGTGGAATAATACTAGTTCAAATGATTGAGAGTACTTTGATTGTGTGAGAGGAGTTGGGTTTGAGTCCTATGTATGCCATTTTTGTGTTGTTTGATTCTTATTAATTTTTAATAAAATGTATGATCATGTTGGGTGATAACGTAGTTCTACAATTATGTGAATTGTCAAGAAACATGATTTGGTTGAGTGGTTGTGCATTGATTTGACATAAGCTTGGTCATGGGTTCAAACCTTGGTGAACCCAAATTTGACTCTCTTTTTGCTAATAATTGATTATGACTTGAATATGAAAGGGTATAGAAGACCCTAGCAGAAGGGGCAGCCAAGAGGGGCTGAAAAACAACTAATAATGGACTTGAATAGCAATTAACTCTATCATAAAACCCCATTTCGTTTTTTTTTGCATTAAATCCAAGGTAAAATAAAGAATTGTGAGGGAATTGGAGAGGGGTAATTGAAGTGGTGATAAGGCAAGCCCTTAGCCCTTGGTGATCAAAGGAATTTCCCAATTTCAGAAGTTAAGCAAGGGACTTTCAAGTTAGGGGAGCTAAACCCGAAATTGTATGCTTTTGATCATATTGCATGAATGTAATGATTTTATGTTGTGGATTTCGTGTTGTATATGGGATGCATTTGGGGTTTGGGTGATTTGGTACTGTTTCATTGAGACTCTTACCTAATTGCATGAACATGAATGGTTTCTGCGCTGAGTATGTTGCTACTGTGTAAAATTGGGGTTTGGGGGTCTATATTGCGTCTAAATCATGCTTGTAATGTTGGTACAATGTTGTCTAAATGAATTGGTACGAATTGGAGTGTGTTTGGGTAAAATTGCTGCTGTTGCGTGCGTAAAACAGTGCCAAAGTCTGCAATTCTCGCTCAAGCGAGCCAGACTCGCCTAGATGAGAATTGTGGAGACCCAACTTCATGTTCTGCTCGAGCATCTCGCTCAGGCGGGGTGATTTGGTCTTGGGCGACAGAACATCTCACTTAGGCGAATGTGTCTCGCCTAAGCGAGAACCCGTGTGTGTTTTGAGTGATTTGGTTGCACATCTCGCGCAGGTGGGATTTACTATTTTGGGCGAAAGTGTGTCTCACTCAAGCGAGAGCCTCTCGCCTAAGCGAGAGTTCGAGAAACTGATGTGGTTCATTTTGGGTTCGCCGCCTAGGCGAGGTGTCTTAACGCGAAGGATGGTCTCGCCCAAGCAAGAAGGAACTCGCTTAGGCGAGACTTCGTGGGGCTATTGCTGTACTAAGACCCGCTCAGGCTCGTGAGTCTAAATCGAGCGAAATGGACTGGGATGTGGAACTAAGGCTTTAGCCTAATCAAAGAGAAGTGCAGATATACTTCAAGGAAATCTGATAGTGCAGTATCATATTAGTGATGTTGAACATGAGATGTGTTGCCTTCAATGCTTCTAAGATATCTCATAGGTGGGTTTGTTGGTGTTTCATGGATTGTGGCCCAGAATGTATCCTTGAGTTGTGGCTCGGGATAAGGGTTAAGCACGTGGCATTCTATGGGTTGTGGCCCGGAATGACTTTCCTTGAGTTGTGTCTCGGGATAGCGGATGAACACGAGGAACTCTTGAGTTGTGGCTCGAGTTGGCGAGTGTTGCCGGTGTGAGTGTGCTGGTTGTGACTAGTACAGATGGGTCCAGATGGATTGCCCTCCTCAGTGATTTGCTGACGAGTTTGGTAGTCTTGGGACGTTACGGACTATGTTCGTATTTGGGAACTCCACCTGATGTTACGATGCGTGATCCGTAGCATGGTTCCCGCACGTGCTCTGTCGGTTGTGGCCCATAGGTGTGGCAGCAAGGCGCCTTGAGATACTCACTAGAAGATGTAGAACACTACTAGCATGGTTGTGGCCATGTGGAAGAGCTGGAATGAGTCTCCTTGATGTGCAATGATATTACATGGTTGTGGCCATGTGGGAGGAAGGGAACGAGTCTTCCTTGATGTACATTGATATTACATGGTTGCGGCCATGTGATAGAGAAGGAGGAGGTTTATTAGTGGTGAAATGATATATGCATGGTTATGGTCATGCGGGATAAAAGAAAGGATTTTCTTTAGATGTATTTTTTATATATATATATATATATATATATATATATATATATATATATATATATATATATATATATATATATGTTCGATTTATATATAATCATGTGTTATCTTTTTAGCTCACCCTATCTGCTTGTGTTTGGCGATGATCGTGTACGCGGTACACGTGAGCAGATGATATTGCAAGTGGAGCTGGTGAGGCTTAGCCGCAGAGTGGGGGAAAGCCTGAGAGTTTTATGTTATTTTGTTTTGCAATATATTGTAAACTCTTTTGAGACATTTTTGGATTATTCCACTTTTGTAATTATGGATTTTGGTTTGATCTTTTGCCTTTATAAATGTTTAAATTTCCCGCGTTTTGGGAAATGAGGTATTATTAAATGTGACATTATTATTTATTTTTTTTATTTTATTAAAACTTAGTAATATCCTGACGGGATGTTACATTTGGTATTAGAGCAATGGTTTTCAAAAGATTTTTGGGGTCTATGGGGAGTGAACTTACCGTGTGTTGCTTGTGAGATCATTTTGATCATTGATTGTTAACTAATTTTTGGTATAAGTTTTAATCAAAGCTGTTTGATGTGAACAGTGATATGTGGCATGCTCAGGCTATGGCAAATAGGCGGAGGAGGAATAATGATGGGGCTGATGAGATCGCGCAGGCGATACATCGGATAGTGGATGCGATGCAGCCCATTGCAGCGCAACCTAGAGCCGTGGTAGCACCCACACACCATGTGACGATGGAGGACTTTATGAGGTATAAGCCCTCAAAATTCACGGGTAAATCCATTCTGGACGAAGCTGACGCATGGCTCAAGGAGTGTGAGAAAATTTGTAGAGTTATAGAGTGCACTGATGCACAGAAGCTGACCTTCATTACATTCTTACTGGTGGCGGACGTTGAATATTGGTGGGCGAGCATGCAGCAGCTCATGCAGACTAGGGAAAAGCAGGTTACTTGGACTTCTTTTAGGAAAAAATTCCTGGAGAAGTATTTTCCAAACAGTGTTAGGCACGAGAGAGAGGCAGAATTCCTCACGTTGCGGAAGGGGAACATAACTGTGCAGGCATACACAGACAAATTTGAGTACCTAGCGAGGTTCTATTCGCCCACCGTCATTGAGGAGTGGAGATGTAGAAAATGAGGGCGGGCTGAAACACGAGCTGCGCGGATTCATTGTACCCCTCCAGATCAGGGAGTTTCCAGTCTTGATGGAGCAGGCCAAGGCCGTTGAGCAGCTGGAGATGGGGTCCAACAGAGTGGCTCAACCTCAGAAGAACACCACTGATTCACGGCAACAGAAGAAGCCGTATGACAGACCTCAGGAGGGATTGTCCAAAACCCTCAGGCAGCTCGGGTGATGGTGGTAGCACTGGAAAGTGCTATGTTTGTGATCAGACGGGGCATTTCGCACGTCACTACCCTAACAAGAAACCAATTGAAAGTGCGCCAACAAAGAAGCCAATTGGGGAGTGACCTAGAGCATCGGGTCGTGTGTTCGCCTTGACGACTACCGAGGCAGCCCAGTCAGGTAATTTAGTACAGACTACTTGTTTGTGTTTGATCACGAGGTTGTGGTATTGTACCCATTCGTTCGTATCTAATGAATGTGTGAGGAGGGTCGGTCTAGTGATGCAAGAGCTGGCGTGCAATTTAATAGTTGCGACACCAGCGTCTGGAGAGGTATCCACCACGTCTGTTTGTGTGGGATGCCTTATGGAGGTGGCAGGCCGTAGATTCAAGGTGAATCTCATCTGCTTACCAATGGAAGGGTTGGACGTGATTCTGGGTATGGATTGGTTGGTCAACAACCACGTGGTGATAGATTGCGGGCAATGCAGAGTGGTATTCCCAAATGCAGAAGGATTAGCGATGATCGTATAATTCATTACACGGGAGTAGATGATGTTGCAGGTGGAAAGCGTGTAGCATTAGTGGAAAGCATCAAAATGAACAGTTGGACAAATTACATATAAGGAAGATTTATTGAATAAAGAGTGTTGCAACCAAAAGTTAGAATAGTTGGAAAGTTGATAAAAGAAAAGCCTTGGTGGTTAAGAAATTGCATCCAAATATTAGAAGTGGTCGAAAGCCTATGTAATAAATGGTCAAACACACACCACCACCACCACTTCTTCTAAACATTCACCTATAGCATTCACATTGTTTTCGTTCGAAACTTTTCTTGGAGATTGGGAGTTGTTGTTTTGTTGGGAAAGGATTGGAGAACCAAGACTACATTGTGAGTAAGAGTGCCTTCAATCCTAGTCTAGTGATTGTAATTCTTGAACTCTTTCTTGTACTCAATTTTAATTCAATGAAATATTTTTTAGATTCCATTTACTGTCTTCTATTCATCTTGACGTTTTTTATTTTACTTTCTTGCAACATTTAGTTTTAATGCTTGTTTTAGATTCTATTTTACATTTTCCCGCCCCTTTTATACCCATTTTTTTTTGTTTCGATATAGAGATGCTTTCTTGGATAATGATCGAATGGTTTTAATCTTTGTCTTTTATTTAGGGTCAGGTTTGGATCCAAATATGATTTCTAAAGAGTACAATATGATTTCGAAACAAAGATAAGACCTATTAAACCAACGTTCAAGTTCTTATTTTGGGGTTTAAACCTATTTTTACATATTTTTCTGCCTATGCCTTTATGTTACTATTTTTTCCATTTTTCCTTGCATTATCCTTTATATTTTCATGCCATGTTTCAACATTCTTTCACGAGCATTAAAATTTTCTAGATTCAAACTACTTCTCTTTTGTTGTCAAAAGTTAGTCCTTGAAGCTAGGTTCATAATTTTAGATTTCTTCTTTTTCTTGAGTTGATTTCTGGATTTAGGATTAGATCAAAGGGGTGCAATTTCACCACTTGATTCAATATGTTCTCATGGACTAAAGTGGATCCAAGAATATGAAACTTAAATCAAGAATCACGTTTCTAAGTTTTGCCTTCAAAAACCCATTTTTACTATGTCACAACCCATATGGTGATTTCAAGTTCCAATGTTTGTTTTGACCAATTTCCATTGTTTCTTATGTATTTTCATGTTGAAGTGTTATAATCCTTAGTTTAAATTTTTATAGTTAATTTCATCTCCTTCTCAAAACTTATGTAATGTAGTTATTTTTCCCACTTTTTGTTCTTAAACTTTCTTTCATCTTTGATTTTGCTTTTCTATGATTACAGTAAGTTTCTATGCATTTCAGCAAGTTTGTTTAGTTTACTTGATCATGCATGAACCATCAATTATCCCATTTCATGTATTTTATATATTTTGGCCCATTAAGAAGATTCAAGGTTTTCTAGTCTAGCTTAAATTGGGTTTTTTTTTCCTACATAAGTTCTTTTCATAAATTCTTTGTTTCAGTAGTTCATTAGCATGATATTAACCACTTTTAGGTGTTAGGATCATGGATTTAGGCATTGCTACACATTCAACAAGATGCATAACTCTAGCTTGGTTTTCTTACTTGAAAATTCTAGTTTGGATAGTGATTCTGTGAGTGCAGGATTTTTATTCACTTTTGAGCATTTCTATCGCATATTTCAGTGTATTAAAATTTTTTAAAGCATTCATAGTGCATGAACTACGATTCTCGTTTTTATATGCATGGTTTCACCCATTCATAGAAACTAGTTTATAATCATTTAGGTGCAAATGTGAATTTTCTAAATTCCTGCATATTTTAGGTATTTATGTGTTTTAAGAGTCAATTTGCATCATATTATACATGCTCAAATGTTAAAAATATCATTCCATGCATAGGAAATCAGAGAACCCAAAAATTTGCATAACCATGAATTGCTAAACTTGACTAGTTTCTACCAATTTTGGTTTAACTAGTGAAATTAAGTTTCCAACATATTTGATCAGAGCATTTGCATACTTATGCATATAGAAACATGGCTAGGGCAATAGCATTAAAGTTTAACCCAACATCTGCATAAAACTAGTTAGGCCATTTTGTTGTCAAAACTAGTATAGTTTGCCTTTTGTTGTCGAAATTGATTTTACTAGTGATTTTGAGATTTAGAGTTTTTGATTTAGTTTAATCATTCGTTTTACTTAGTTATACATATAGAAACTTGTCTAGATCATTTTCATTGCATAAATAATAGTTTAGTTCATTCAATCATTTCATCAAACACATGGTGAAAACTAGGTTTTTAGTGAGGCATTTCATCAAACACTTTTTTGTTTTGCATTTAAGAGCTATTTTAGTTAGAGTCAAGGTCTAAGAAAATCTTACATTCATGTTTCTTGATAGTTTTATAGGTTCATTAATCACATTAGAGCATTTCATCTTCAATTGCATGGTGCACTACACCATTTTTTAGTTTAGACAACAATTAAAAAGTGTTGCTCAAAGTAAAAAATATGTGGCCTTAAGTATAGACAATAGTTTGACCAGAATTTTTCAACCGTAGAGTTTGTAGTGGTGACCATATCTCAAAGGCCACGGCTTTTTTCTAAACCCACGAATTTTCACAAATTGTTATTTTTAATCAATTCAGTAGGCAACATTTTTTATTATAACTTTAGGCAACATATTTTATACGTCGCCTATTTTTTTAAAGAACACATTTTAGTTTTTTTAAAGAACACATTTTAGACACTGTCTATTTTATAGGCAAAATACTTTACATGTTGTCTATTCTTTAGACAACACATGTTATACATTTCTTATTCTTTTATAATTTTAAACAATTTTTTTTATAAACATGCATATTTATAAAAATATACATATATATTTATATGTTTCCTATTCCACCAATTTGTTTTAAGGAATATAAAAATATAAGAAATTATATATAAAATATTAAAATATTATTTATTCAATATGACAAAATAATTCATACATTAGATGGTTAAATTAATATTTTTATAAGTTTGTAATTGATAACATAAATAAAACTCATAACATTCAGAAATAAAAATGTGCAAATAGTATGTATGAATACCAAAATATTCTATATTAATTGTATAATATGAGACCAATCTAAACAGTTTCTTTCTTTTTACATGCACTTCATGTTCGAAAAGAAATACCCAAACATGAATGAAGACTATAAAAAAAAGTTGAATTATACTTTTAGTCCCCATTTTCGTAATAAAATTTGAATTTGATCCCTCAATTATTTTTTATCTCAATCTGGTCCCCATTTTGGGAAATTTGACCCAATCAAGTCCTTTCCGTTAGTGGTGGAGTAACGGTGTTAAATGGGGTGCCACGTGTCAGCTTCTGGATTTTTTTAATTTTTTTTTGAAATTTTTTTTGAATTTTTTTTTATTAATTTTTTTAAATTTTTTTAAAAAATTAAAATTTTGCCACGTGTCAAGCGGACATCGTGCCACGTGGCAGTGACAGTGCCACGTGTCACTATTTGGGAGTTGTCATTTTCTCATTCTCAATTTTGTCCTTGTATTTTATTTTTTGTCTCAATTTAGTCCCAATTTTTTGTAAAAATTGTGCAATTTTGTCCCTCTCCAAATTGAAACCAAATTTAATTTCTATATAAATATACACAAATATTTCTATCAAAATTGATATTTCAAGTAAATATTTTTAACAAGATTAAGTTTATTTTAATTTATATTTTACGTTAACCTTTATTTAAAATTGTTTTAAAATTGTTAATAGAAAATAATGTTAATAAAAAAATTCATAAATTATATTGATATTTTATTACATTATACTTTAATATTTTTTTTATTTGAATTTATATTTTAAATAATTGCATGTTTTTAAAATGTGTGAAATTCAATAATTTCTATACAAATATTTTAGTTAGTATAAAAATAACAATTATATAATTTAAGAAAAATTAACTAGTTTATGTAACAATAAAAAACAAATAAATTTAAAATGTGAAACAAATTTAAAGAAACTTGGTTTTATTGAAAATATATAATAAAAATATCAATTTGAATAAAAAAATCAAATTTAATAAAAATATTTGTATAACATTTTATAATTTTTGTTTCAATTTGAAGGGAACGAAATTGCATAATTTTTACAAAAATTGGGACTAAATTGAGACAAAAAAAAATACAGGGACCAAATTGAGAATGAGAAAATGACACCTCCTAAATAGTGACACGTGGCACTGTCACTGCCACGTGGCACAATGTCAGCTTGACACGTGGCAAAATTTTATTTTTTTAAAAAATTTTAAAAAAATTAATAAAAATAAAATAAAATAAAAATAAAAATAAATAAAAAAATTCAAAAAATCCAGAAGCTGACACGTGGCACCCCATTTAACACCGTTACTCCACCACTAACGGAAAGGACTTGATTGAGTTAAATTTCCCAAAATAGGGACCAGATTGAAATAAAAATTAATTAAGGGACCAGATTCAAATTTTGTTACGAAAATGGGGACTAAAAGTATAATTTAATCTAAAAAAAACTCCAAAAATAAAAAAAAAATGATCTTTTTATTGAAATTTGGATGGAGCAGAAAGTATCAGAGTTGAAACACCAAAAGTAAAAGAGAGGTATCCTTTAAATATATGAAGAAAGAAAAAGGTGTGAGAAACCCACAACAAATTTACGATCAGGAGTGCAATTGTTAAAAATTAAATGGCTATATATTGCATCAAATATCTAAGTTCAAGTAAGGTGCAATATATGGTAGGTGCAAAAATCAACCAAACGTAGCTCCTATTACGTGAAAATTAAGGCAACAAAGAATCTGATCATATATATTTTGTGTCCAACAAAATCTTAAGTTCCTTACGCAAAAGACAAAATGTTGAGCCTGCCTCTTTTTGTTCATCACACAATCTCTTCACTCAATCACCGTGCTTTTGGACAACCATCTTCTATCAATTCAACAAATTTATACTATCAATTTATATAAACAAGGACAATCATTACTTTTCAAAGTAATTTTTTTAAGATGAATTAAACTTAAATTCACTTTCTATTATTTTCTATTATAGTATTAAAATCTATTCTAACAATTTTTTTGAATTTATTATGTCATTCACTATAAGATCATCCATAAATATTTAATAATATGAATGAAATGTATGTCTCATCTCAATATGAGAAAATATATAATTATCAAAACATCAATTTTCTTTTTAGTTTTAGTAGATTTTTTCTATCATATAGATAATTTGTACTTTAAATATATTATTAAAGATCACACATAAATTATATATATATATATATATATATATAAATAATGAGTACAAATTTTAATTTATAAGTTAATTTTGCAAAGTTGAATTAGACTTAAAGTTTATTTTTTAATATGGTATCAGAGCCATCCAAAGTTTATTCTGAAATTGGTTGTTTGTTGGGACTATCGTGTCATACGCTATCGAGTCACTTATCAAAATATGTTTTGACAATATGAGAGAGGTATGTTACAAATGTCATATTGACAAGAGATAAAAAATATTTATAATATATAAATGAATGTAAACCTCGTATTAATTACAAACGTATTTATAATATATAAGTAAATGTTAATCTTACCTTAATTATAAACTAGTTTTGTAAAATTAAGTTAAACTTAATTAATGTCCATGATTAAAATTTTAATCTCTTATCCCATGTGTTCTAATATATGGTTAAATTTGATAAATTCAGATTTTACTTTTGGTCTCTGATAATTTTTTATTTTATCTTTAAGCACTTCATTAAACTATTTAAAGTTCTATATCTAAACTGCTTTTAGGTAAGAAAAGATCTATATATCATAAAAAAATCAATAAATGTAACATGGTTGTCAAAAAACCACTTATACCAAAATAAAATAAACTTTCTTATTAGAAAATTATTTGGTATCCAGAACAAAAATCTAACAACCTATGGGAAACCAAATATATATTTACGGGAAAAAAAATCTACCGAAATAAATCGATTTCTTAATGAATTGTAGTATCTCGAAAAGTTGTTTCTTTTAACTAAATGAAAGTGCATATAGGATTAAAACATTAATATGGATATGAACTTTATTTTATCTTTTAATTTGAATTTTATTTTTTCGCCCTAGTAGTGAAATTAATGTGGTTGAATATGAACAAAAGTGGGTCCCCAATAGAAAGGTTGAGTTGAGATAGGTTTCCTCATCAGCATGGCATTGAGATTTAATCAGATTTTGAAACTACCATAGTAAGATATGACGTATATATACATACACATTTATTTTGACTTCTCACCTTTTTCTTAATTTCTTTTCTGCATAACTTTCACTTTCTCTGCAATGCATGGCATCTAAAGTTTTCTAAAATTAAGAAATTAAGACTGATTGGACACCCATTTGAATCAACCAATTTTCTTTTCTATAATTTCCTATTATTTCATGATTTAAATTCAATTCATTGATACTACTTCCTTTTAATGTCATTCAGTAATCTACACAACCATGTATATGGCATGAAATAAAAATTTATCACATGAATACTTTTTTCTACTAAATTTTTCTAGTATATAAATTAATTTAAATTGATGAACGTTTTAAAAGGAAAACCACGTTCCATATATAGGCAAGATTATTTTTTTTTCCATGCCATATACTTCCTAACATTGAGTCAAAAAAAAAAAAGTTGAAGAAAAATATTTATACAATTGCATTTGACTTGTGTCAAACAAAACAAATGCTTGTTGGAAGGAATCTACAAACGATTATTGTTTTGTTTAATAAAGTCGGAATCCATTAATAATTGTATAGGGATGTTACAAATCAGTTTAAATTTGTGAGTCATTCTAGTTTGCTCTAGATTTTAACTGAATTACATGAGTATATATATATATATATATATATATATATATATATATATATATATATATATATATATATATATTTTATTAATGTGAGTTAATTTGTAATCTACCAATAACAAATCATTTATCATTCTTTTTATTATAATTGTTTATGTT
>Ga0209589_1008562_pt1 | contig 15903 bp, 7 predicted proteins | sample CowpeawhiteBW_FD_187525 | JGI IMG/M metagenome (GOLD analysis project Ga0209589, IMG submission 187525) | Root nodule microbial communities of legume samples collected from California USA - Cow pea white BW (SPAdes) (version 2) | ecosystem: Host-associated > Plants > Roots > Nodule | place: USA... | reverse complement strand
TTATTATTATGATTATTATTATTATTATTATTATTATAGTTAAACACATATTTTACATTTATTTACTATGGGATCATATCTCAATTACTTGAACTTTTTATTTGTTTTGTTGTTCATTTTATTTTTATATCTGTGTAATTATTTAATTTTAAAAAATAGTTACTAAAATTATTAAAATGATAAAATGGAAAAATAATTTTTATTATGAATAATTATTTTAATTTAACAAATAATAATTAAGACGATAAAATTGTATAAACAAAAAGAGGACATACCTCTTTATATATATAGTTATTGTATTATTATTATTTTTATCACTACGAGATATTATTATAATGGTATTATTATTATTATTATTATTATTATTATTATTATTATTATAGTTATAGTTAGACACACATCTTAAATTAATTTATTACGGGATCGTATTTCAATTACTTGTCATTTTTATTTGTTTTGTTGTTAATGTATATCTTTATATATAATTATAGATTATTATAGTTGACATTAGCCTTAGTGTTAGCATTAATATTAATATTTATAGCATAAATACTATTATTATTGGTATCATTATTATTATTTTTATTATTATTATTATTACTATTTATAATGGTGTTATTATTATAAGTGTGTTTTTTTTAATTATAGAAAACATAGTTATACTAAATACTTTTGCTAAATAGAGTTTTAATCTTTTAAAATTTTTAAAATTTAAAATTTATATTAATATTATTATTAGTATTTTTAATGGTTAAATAAATATAATAACAATTATATTATTATACTAAAAAAAGAAAATAAAAAAAATATTTGCACGGACCATAGACTATTATAATTATTTCGTAAAATTAATTAATTGTGTTATATTGTGATATCAATTCTATTTATTATATTTAAAATTGAAATTATTATTGCATCACTTAGATTTATTAAATACTTTAATAACAACATTTACAACAATATAACTTAATTTTCATAATATTTCATTACATAATACTTTCACTATTTTATTATTTTAATATACAAAATAAAACAAATATGCCCCGTGCGCACGGTCGGTATACTAGTTTACACAAAAAATGTAACCCAAAGATGCATTTCACCATTGATTCCTTTGCAATCATTGTTCTACACAAAATCAAGTAATAATCAAGAAAATGGTTTAGCACCCCTTACACCAAAAATTAACCCCTAAATGTACAATTCATCATCTCATAATTTGCCTCAACATTTCACCTTCCTAGGCGCACCACAAAAATACCCAAAAAAAAACAATTTCTACCCTTTTTGCTCTATAGCCAAGGTTTGAACTCACCAATGTTTGAACTCACCACCTCCAAGTTCCAACCTAACACTCCAAACCATATCAACTACCAAGCTTTTCTTATCAACTACATGCACAACAACATACAATAACATCCACACTTTTAATGCATTCGAGTAAATAAAATTATAAGTATACCAATTGTATTATGAATAATTTATAAAAAGATACAAATTACACAAAAGCACACTCTACACCTCCAAAACAGATATATAAAAACAATATTTAAATATAAACACACCAAATGCACACATCAAGAATCGATGAGAACCCTTGACCACCAACTTGTGACAAAGCTTTAACCAACTGTGATACATATAACATCTGTTGAATTGTTTATTTATTAATTTAAATAATACTCCTCTCGCCAATGACCATTCTTGTAATAATAATTATTTTTCCTGAGTCTTACAATCACAAGCATTGTCTCCACCACAATATCCTGAGATTGCAAGACAATAAAAGGATAATCCCAACTTACACCATGAATTCATCCACACAACAGAACAAAAATTTACATTCTTTAAATTATCACTAACCCATCAAGATTGACCCTTTAAAAAAGAAAGGAAACACCACGTTTCCAATACCATATCACGAAACAAATAAAATAGAATAGAGAAACTCCTTCTTACAATTTCATGATGAAAACTCAAACTCAATACATGTCCACTAAAGAATTAAGAAGAAAAAGGCTTAGCACCCCTTACCTAGAATTCTCGCAATAACACTGTTGCCTTTGCTCTATGCTTCCCTGTTCTTCACGTTCTAACCAAAAATTCTACTCTCTGTTTTCCCTTAAAAGGCAATGAAAAAAAAATTAATGGTTAATTTTTTTTTGCCAACTTCACCTTAATGTGCATCACAAAATTACCAAATAAAGAAAACCAATATTGCTGCCTTTTTTCTCTAGCCATGGTTTGAATTCACCACCTATAAGATTCAAGCAGCACAACAAACCATATCAATTATCCCATTTTCTTGTCAATCCCACGCACAAAACATATAATAACATCCATACATTCAATGTATTCAAGTAAATCAAATAAATTCTAAACACTTCAAATAAAATATGTCATTACAACATACAAGTCACACCCTAAAGCACACCTAACCACTTCCAAACATTTATAAAACAATCTTAAAAATATAATTGCTGCAAATGCACACACTAGAAATTGAACCCTTAACCACCAACCCATGACAAGGCTTTAACTAACTCTACTACTCTTCAATTTTTGTTTATGTCCTTACATATGAATTCAATTAATATTCCTTACACCCATTTATCACCTTAGAAATACAATTATTTTTCCTAGATTTTACAATAGTTATCATTCTACCCACATAGGTTTTTCAAAGTCTTTCCATAGAGAGTTCTCAAATACTAAGACTTTTTCTAACTTTTGTATCTTCAAATGAAAGCCTGCCATTTTATTTATAGAAGCCATTTTATTTATAGAAGCCATTTTCGAAATTGGGTCAAGAAACTGAAGAGTGAAGTCACAATTGCCGCTGATTATTTATTGTCACAAGTGATAATAGATTATCACAAAAACTTTTCTGAAAACATTTTTCCACTGTGATAATCTATTGTCAGTAGTGATAATTGATTATCATAGAGGCTTTTCTTGAAAATCAGTTTTCACTAAGATAATCGATTATCACTAAGAATAATCGATTTTTCTAGTGTTAATTGCAAAAGCAAAAACTGTCTCTTAAGTTTCTTAGTGTGTTGTTTCTTGGGATCTATCTTTTGACTTATGACCTTCTACATTTACTATCTTAAATGACATACACAATTTACATGGCTTCAACAACCAAAATTATAAGACTTTAAAATAACTTTTAATTCTAAGCACCTTTTAACTCTTCTAACAGTCTAATAGTCTTCTTGAAGGTCAAGACGAGTCGTCCGTCTCCTACCAAATGTCGAGGCAAGTCGGCTAGGACCAAACATCAAGACAAGTCGACAAAGGCCAAATATTTTGAAAAGTCAACACAGGTCAAAGGTCGAGATGATTCAACCTGAGTTGTAGTTTGTACCAAGTTAGCACAGGTTAAAGGTCAATTTGAGTTAAAGTTTAAGTTTTCATACTTGTTGTTCTGTATATGTCTAATGATATATTTAAAAAGAAACTAATATTTTTTCATATTAAAAAAAAAACAATTGTGGGCTATGCTTGTCCAACAGAGCTTTCATGGACATTTTAGCCCTGTGGGTTTTTCATTATAAACATTTGTATAAAATTGAATTTGGTCTCAATTTGGAGAGGGACAAAATTGCTTCATTTTTTGAAACAAAAAATAGGACAAATTGAATTAAAATAACAAATATAGGGTCTGAATTGAATATAAGACACTAACATGTGGCAATGACATTGACAAGTAGCACTAACACTGTCATATGGCACTACTATTGTCATGTGGCACAATGTTGGCTTGACATGTGTGTGTTTTTCTAAATTAATAAAAAAATTAAAAAAATTAAAAAAATTAAAAAAAAAAGAAAAAACACAAATTGACGCATGTCATACCTTGTTCACTTATAAGTGCCCAAATTGAGTGAACTTTAAGATAATTTTAGCACTTATCTTGTTTTGATTTTATTAAGTTTTTGTTAAAATCACCGATATTTAGTGTATTTAGCAGTTTTAAAGATTAGAAGATAGCCAAAATGGAAAAAAATAGAGAAATTAGATGAAAATCATGCAATTTTGGACAAACTGTGACTGGCATGGTGACCGGTAGAATTAAGGCTGAGCCACAAAGAGCAAACCCTTTGGAAGAGGAAACCTCGAGCATTAAACTTGTAGTTTTTCCATGAAGACTCCTCCTCCAAGAAATTATCTTAGGAGTTGAGCATTAGAGCATAAAGTTGAGCCACAAAATCAAATCCACATAGGAAGGAAACCTCTGTTGCCGAGTCATAATTGCACTATTGAGCACCACCCTATACAATTTGTAAATAAAAAGTTGCACCTCTATTTTAATTATCATATTTTATAGAGTCTCTTTAGAGAACTCTTAGGAAACATTTTATCTTTACTTTTAAATATTCTTAGAGAACATAATAGGGTATAACTACTCAAATGACCGTAATGCTTGGATTTATCATGAGAAGCTAAACCCATCTTGTGTTGAGGTTATGATGTGATCCCTTTGGAACTCTCTTGTATTGATATTGTTTTATTTATCAATGTATGCTTTTATTTACATGTTTGTGAATTAATTTATACTTGTTATTGGATGAACTGATCACTCATCTTATTTCACTAGCTTGAGATTGATGGAAAATGGTTCCAAGTTCTGGTCCAAGTAATTTTCCTCATGCTTTTAAATGCTAGGAATAGATCTAAGGCTCTAGTTGGTTACAAAGTCCTAATTTTAATGCAAGTGATTCATTCAAGCAATCATTGAGGAATCATACTGAAGTTTGATGATTTTGGGCTCTAAGTATCAAGAATGGACCTAAAGTTACATTTAAAAAGTACTCATGGACATGAATAAGTGCATTTTTTGTGAATAACAACTGAACTAATACAAGAGAGGGACAAAGTGGTAAAGTTTGACCTCAAACACCGCTTTATTCATATCAAACCAATTTAAGCATTGTGTATTCCTCCAAATCACTATGGATGACACTTGTTGTACTACATCTACCTAATATAGTTCCTGGAAAGTAATTGCATTTAACAACCCAACATTCACTATGTCATTAATTATTTAAATGACGTTATCAAAAAGAACTAAATTGATTATAATGGAGAAAAATTAGGACTTTATTAAAAAAAAAGAAGAAAAGAATACATTAATAAACTCAACATGGACTAAATTAGTATTTTAAAAAACAAATAAAGTTAACACAAAAATTTGTAACGTGAAATGTAAATTAATAAACAGCTCAATTTATTCAACTAAAACAAATTATTATTATTATTATTATTATTATATATATATATATATATATATATATATAACTAGGTATTTATTGTTATTTTTACACATTAAAAAGTTAAACACAATATATATATATATATATATATATATATTTATTTATTTATTTATTAAAATAGTAACTAGTTTTTATACATAACTAGGAGTCTGACCCGTGCGTACGCACGGGTTGTATTTTTTTTTTATTTTGTATATTAAGTAGTAAAATATTATGTAATGAAATATTATGAAAATTATGTTATATTGTTGTAAATGTTGTAATTAAAGTAATGAAGTAGTAAGTAGTAAATCTAAATGATGTAATGATAATTTCAGTTTTAAGTATAATAAATAAAATTGATATTAAATATAGTGTAGTTAATTAATTTTACGAAATAATTTTATGAAATAATTATAAAATTGATATTGTACATATTTGTCTCGTCCCCGTCCTCATACTCGTCAAAATACTACGTAATATATAAAATTTATCTTTTTTACTCTATTATTATTATTATTATTATTATTTTATTTGAAGAACTATTTTGTTTCGCTAAAACAATTTTCGTTATTTCCAAAGCATTGGTTATGTTCATATTTAAAAAGTTTTTTTAGACCTCTAAAGTATTTTTCATTTTATCATATCCTTGATTATATAGTTGTTTTCCTTCGTGTGATTTAATTTAATGGTCTCTCAAATTGTTTCTAAGACATACATTTGATAATTTTTTAATATTTTTATTTTCATAATGTAAAATATTATTTTTATATATTTTATATAATTATCTTTTATATTTTAACTCATTATCATACTTTGATTTTGTCACTATAATTGTATAAATAAATTTTATTTACTATAATATAAAATTTTAATGTAATTTTCATGAATTTTCTTTTACCACCCCCCAACATATATTGAAGTTCAAAAGATACAATATTTATGTTAAAAATTTATTATTATTAGTTTAATATTTGTTCTTTGCGTTATTTGGATAAAGCGATTTATTATAACTTTTATTAGTATATAAAAAAGAGATTCATTAGAATTTAAAAAAATAAAATTGAAGTAAAGATACATTTAACATATATTTTAATATAAATATTTGTTTTTGTTTTATATTATTTTACAAATTAAATTTTATCAGCTACAATTCATTAATGTTTGCAAATTTAACAGAAGTTTTGGTTCTCATGAAATTTTATTTTATTTTCTAATTTAAAATATATACAATTATAACATAATTTCTTTATAAATATTTGATATTGGAGAAACAACTCTCCTCTTAATATTGAATATTTGATAATATTATGTTTCCTTTGTCATAATTTTTTATTATTTTATAATAATTAATTAATTAATATTAAAATAGTAAGAAAGTTGGTATGGGTATGAGTACAAGTATATACCTGTTACCTTGTGAGGATGGAGATGAGACAAAAGTTTGATACCCGTTGGGTTGGGCATGAAGATGATGATGAATTTTTTCCATGGAGATTAGTATGGGATCGTGAAACTTGTCTCTGCCCCGTCTAGTTGTCATTCCTATATTAAAATAATAAAATATTGAAAATATTATGTAATGAAATATTATGAAAATTAAGTTGTAAATGTTGTTATTAAAGTAATTAGTAAATCTAAGTGATGCAATAATAATTTCAGTTTTAAATATAATAAATAGAATTGATATCACAATATAATATAATTAATTGATTTTACGAAATAATTATAATAGCCTATGATATGTGCGTATATATTTTTTATTTTATTTTATTTTTTAAAATAATAATATAATTGTTATTATATTTATTTAACCATTAAAAATACTAATAATAATATTATATAAATTATAAATTATAAATTATAAAAAGATTAAAAAATTAAAATTCTATTTAACAAAAGTATTTAGTATAACAACGTTTTCTATAATTAAAGAAAAAAACACACCTACAATAATAACACAATTATGAATAGTAATAATAATAATAATAAAAATAATAATGATACTAATAATAATAATATTTATGCTATAAATATTAATATTAATGCTAACACTAAGACTAGTGTCAACTATAATAATCTATAATTATATATAAAGATATACATTAACAACAAAACAAATAAAAATGATAAGTAATTGAAATATGATCCCGTAGTAAATTAATTTAAAATGTGTGTCTAACTATAATAATAATAATAATAATAATAATAATATCATTATAATAATATATCGTAGTGATAAAATAATAATACAATAACTACATATGTAAAGAGATATACATTTATTGTGTCCTCTTTTGTTTATACAATTTTATCCTCTTAATTATTATTTGTTAAATTAAAATAATTATTCATAATAAAAATTATTTGTCCATTTTATCATTTTAATAATTTTAGTAACTATATTTTTAATTCAAATAATTACACAAATATAAAAATAAAATGAACAACAAAACAAAGAAATAGTGTAAATAATTGAGATATGATCCCGTAGTAAATAAATGTAAAATGGGTATTTAACTATAATAATAAAAATAAAAATAAAAATAATAACAATAATAATAATAATACTAAAATAATATCTTGTAGTGATAAATAATAATAATAATAATAATACAACTACATATATAAAGAGATAAACAACTTTGGTCTCCTTTTTATTTTTTTAATTTTATCCTCTTAATTTTTATATGTTAAACTTAAATAATTATTTAAAATAAAAAAAATATTTTTCAGTTTTATTATTTCACTAATTTTAGTAACTATTTTTTGAATTGAAATAATTATTCAAATGTAAAGATGAATAAACAACAAAACAAATAAAAGGGTAAAGTAAGTGAAACATGATTCATTGATAGTAAGTAAAAATAAAATGTGTAGTAACCATAATAATAAAAACAATAATAATAATAATAACTATTATAATAATTATAGTTCTAATTAATAATAATAGTAGTAGTAATAATAATAATAGTAATATAATAATAGAAATAATTGTAGTTAATAATGATAATAATAATACTTATAGTTGGTAGTAATATTGGTCATAATAATTATAGTTGATAACAACAATTATAGTTAATAATAATAATTATTATTATTATTATAATTAGAGTTGATAATAATAATAATAATAATTAGAGTTATAATTGATAATAATAACAATAATATAAAAATAAAATAATAAATATCATGAAAATTAGGTTATATTGTTATAAATGTTATTATTAATAAAATGAAGTGTAAATTCAGTCTTAAATATAATAAATAAAATTAATATTACAATATGGTGCAGTTAATTAATTTTACAAAATAATTATAATAGTATATGACCCGTGCACATTTTTTTATTTATTTCAAATCTGTTTAGAATAACAATATTATTGTTATTATATTTATTTAACCATTAAAAATAATAATAATATAAATTATAAATTATAAAATTTTTAAAATATTAAAAATCTATTTAGCAAAATAATTTAGTATAATAACGTTTTTTATAATTAAAAAAAGAACTTATACTAATAACATCACTATGAATAATAATAATAATAATGATGATGATGATGATGATGATGATGATGATGATGATGATGATGATGATGATGATGATGATGATGATGATGATGATGATGATGATGATGATGATGATGATGATGATGATGATGATGATGATGATGATGATGATGATGATGATGATGATGATGATGATGATGATGATGATGATGATAATAACAAACAAATGATAATAATAATAATTTTTATGCTATAAATATTAATGTTAATGTAAATACCAAGGCTAATGTTGACATACTAATAATCTATAATTATATGTAAAGATATACATCAGAAACAAAACAATTAAGATGGACAACTAATTAAAATATGATCTCGTAGTAAATAAAATTAAGATAGTGTGTCTAACAATAATAATAATAATAATAATAATAATAATAATATCATTATAATAATATCCCGTAGTGATAATAATAATAATATCATTATAATAATATCCCATAGTGATAAAAATAATAATAATAATAATAATCCACTAACTAAATATATAAAAAGTTACACATTTTTTATGTCCTTTTTTGTTTTTACAATTTTATCCTCTTAATTATTATTTATTAAATTTAAATAATTATTCATAATAAAAAATTATTTGTCACTTTTATCATTCTACTAATTCTAGTAACTATTTTTTTCAATTCAAGAAATACCAAGATATAGAGATAAAATGAATAACAAAACAAATACAAAAAACAAGTAATTGAAATATGATCCCGTAATAAATAAAAATAAAATATGTGTCTAATAATAATAATAATAATAATAATATCACTATAATAATATTGTGTAGTGATAGAAAAATAATACTAATACTACTACTACTAATAATATTAATATTAATACAATTACATATATAAGAGATAAACATCTTTGATGTCCTTTTTATTTTATCAATTTTATCCTCTTAATTATTAAATTTTAAATTTAAATAATTATTTATAATAAAAAAAATTATTTTTCAGTTTTATTATTTTATTAATTTTAGTATCTATTTTTTTTTAAATTGAAATAATTGTTCAAATGGAAAGATAAATGAACAACAAAACAAATAAAAATGACAAGTAAACGAAACATGATTCATACTAAGTAAAAGTAAGATGTGTATCTAACAATAATAATAAAAACAACAATAATAATAATAACTATTATAATAACTATAGTTCTTATTATTAATAATAATAATAATAATAGTAATATAATAATAGAAATAATTATAATTAATAATAATGATAATAATATTTATAGTTGATAGTAATAATGATTATTAATTATAGTTAATAATAATAACAATCCGTGACGGATCTTAACCAATAATTTTGGAGGACCCAAAATAATTTATAGTAAAAAATTTTAAACTAATCAATAATTTTTCGGAATAAAAATATCCAGTTATTCCTTTTTGAATGTAAATAACCATATTGTGTTCAAGAAATTCATCTTTCATCTTATTTCAAATTTTGTTTTGATAATCTTCGTTGTAGAAAATGAAACATTAAGAGTTAAATAAAATTAATTAGACAATCAATCAAGTAAAATATCTTTAATTTGTTTGTTTTTGTCAAAGAGTGACATAATTCAATAATGGTGGACAAATCCTTCAAATTTGAATGGCTATGAACATCAAAATGATATGTTGGAGTGAAATTTTAAACTAATCATACATTTATCAATATACCTATTTCTTTTTTAAGTTTAAGATAAAAAAATAATTTATCATAACCTAATAAAAATTGAGACGTAATTACTAACAAAAATATATAATAATAATAATATTATATATTACAAATAAGAGTAATAACTTTATCACTAATAATGTTAATAATACTAATAGTAATAATATATAATAGTAACATATAATAATAATAACAATTATTATTATTATTATTATTATTATTATTATTATAATATTAATATTTGTTAATAATATTTATAATATTAATATTATTAATAATTAGAAATACTAATACTTATAAAAATATTACAAAAATATTATTTATAATTAATATTATAGCTGAAATCCTAAATAATTGAAAAAATAAAAATAAATTGACTTTCGTAGGATTTGAACCCAGGTCATTTTGTATCAGAGTTTTAAAATGACTAAATTTTTTGACACGTATCAATAAAAAAAAATGGGTAATATAATAATTTTGGTGGTATCTTCTTTTCTTAATATGTAATAGATAGATTATACAATAACTAATCATACTTTTATTATATTTCTCATCTTTAAAAATAATACTAAACAAATCTATGTTTGCATTAAAATTACATTTAAAATAAATGTTTAAATGTAGTTATTTTATTAAGAATGTATGGGAAATGATAAATAAATTATCCGATAAACAGTTAATGGTATAAATATATGTTTTATTATCTGTTATATAATTATCTATAACAGTTAGTTAATATTTTAAAGAACTAAAATTTATATTAATATTTAACAGTTAGGACTTTTTTGAAAAAAAAGAAAATAATACATTAACAAACTCAACAAAAGTATGGACTAAATTACTATTTAAGAAAAGAAGGAATAAAGTTAACACAAAAAGTGTAACGTCAAATGTAAATTAATAAACAGCTCAATTTATTCAACTAAAACAATTTTTTTTATATATATATATACAGAACTAGGTATTTATTGTTATTTTTACACATTAAAAAAATGAAACATAATACATATATATATATATATATATATATTAAAATATTAATTAGTTTTTATACAGAATTATACAATAACTAATCATACTTTTATTATATTTCTCATCTATAAAAAAAATACTAAACAGATCTATGTTTGCATTAAAATTACATTTAAAATAAATGTTTAAATGTAGTTATTTTATTTAGAATGTATGGCAAATGATAAATAAAGTTATCCGATAAACAGTTAATGGTATAAATATATGTTTTATTATCCGTTATATAATTATCTATAACAGTTAATAAAATAAAGTAAGACTTTTTGTTAAAATAATGCTGTGTGTGAACTGTTCATTTAAGATTTTCATTATGTATTTCTTTATAAAAAATCATTATTAATTATGAAAGAAAGAAATTTTGCTGAAAAGATATTAATGACATTCTCAAAAGGAAGTAATTGCATTTATTACCCATTTAATATAAATAGTCATTTTAAAATAAAGACAAAAACTAGATTAGAATGAAGAGTATGTCATTTTACTTATTCTTGAATCTCTACTCTATATTGCTGTGTATATATAGATAGAATATGAAGTCATTGATATATGATAGAGTTTAGAAAAGAATGATGAATATATTATTCTTTTTTATGTGCTTGTGTTTAGTGATCAGTCATTATGTTCATGGTATTCAAGATACCTTGAAGGAAGATTTGGAGTTTGAGGCAACACCAAACCTCATTAATAAGACTCCAATCAAAACTATTTATGTAGTTCATAATCTTCTTACATTTCTTAGTATCTTTTTCTCTAAATTTATATCACATTATATGTATTATTAATTTTATTCTTTTTTGTTTTGAATTTTATAGACAGACTTTGAAGAAATTATTGATTGCATTGACATTTACAAACAACCAGCCTTCAACCACCCTTTACTAAAAAATCATAAATTGCAGGTAAATAATAAAAACCTTTTTGTTATATAGAAAAAGTTGAACTTTAAAATCTTTAATGTTTTAGTTCTAACTTTCAATCTTGTTTTGATTATATTTTTTTTCTAAACTTTAATTTTTGTTCCTTTATTTCCAGATAAAACCCAACTTTAAAAATTTAATTGAAAAAACATTTGTGAATAATTCACAAATTGGATCCACGTTTGGGTTTGATAAGGAAGAATGTCCACGAGGAACAATTCTTATACAAAGAGCGAAATATAATCTCTCTGAAGAAAAAATATTAAATGATATATTGGTTAAAGACATTCCAGGTGTTCATGTAAGATATCTTATACAATCCTGATTGTTTATTCCTATAAAGTATATATTTCGTTGATTAGTTATTTGAATATATTCAATTTTTGCAGGTCGCAGAAATATCTATGCTACAGAGGTATGCTCCTTTTTATAAAGTTAGTGGAATAAGTAGCATTTATAATCCAAAAGTTGCGAAAGGTCAAATCTCTATGAGTCATATATGGGTTGAGAATGGACCTGTTGAATCTTCCAACTGAATAACTGTGGGGTGGCATGTGAGTTACCATGATTGTATTTATGATTTTTTTTTGGCAAATTTAGGTCATTTATTTGTCTCTTAAATGACAATTAAAAATTAGGTATTTTTAACTATTTTATATTAAATATTATTATTTGATAAAGTATTTAAAATGTTTTTCATTTTTTCTTAACATATATCTTATTTGAAATAAAAATTTTATTTTTATTAAATTTATGATTTAAGATGTAAATAAAAATAAATATAATATAATAATTTTATTATTGTGAATAAAAAATATCTTAGTTATTGGTTTTTATGAAAATAATTTTAAAAAACAAATAAAGTAACGTAACAAAATTTCTAATTGATTTTATACTTTGATACCAGGTACTTCCAAAAATATATGGTGATTCAAGAACCCACTTTTATATATCATGGACGGTAAGAAGACATATCATTGTATTTTATTTAAATCTAATTTAATTTGTAGAACTAAAACATGGAAGAGAATATATTTTAATAAATTTTAGGTAAGGGCGATGCTTATTCTCTTTTCACTTTTTTTCTCTAAGACAAATGGATTTTTGTGGCTTTGCATATAATAAACACTTGATAGAAGATTATAATTAAGCTTTCTAAATAAAAATTAATTTTATTTATTATAGTCAGATAATTTCAAGAAGACTGGATGCTACAATACTGCATGTGGAGGTTTTGTTCAAGTTGACACTAAGAATTTTCCAGGTGGATATTTTCCTCAAACATCTATCTATGGTGGACCAACTTATGAGGTTTACTTGGCTATTACTCAGGTAAATAATTATACACTTAAATTTTCACTTTTAATTAAAACTGAATGACTCTTAACTGCATTATTAATATCTATTTTACTTTTTTAAATACATTTTTAAGTAAGTATAATTAAAGAGTTGAAATATTTTATGATATGTTATTAACAAAAGTTAAGGTGTGTTTTCAGGATCCAAAGACAAAAAATTGGTGGATAAGTGCAGGAAATGTAAGCATTGGATATTATCCAGCAAGACTATTCTCGAACTTAGGGTCGACATCTATTGTAGGATGGGGTGGGAGAACGAAAGCTAATGTTGGTGGTCTTAGTCCTCCAATGGGATCTGGGCACATTCCTGATGGGAACAAGGACCATGCATCTTATTTTAGATCTCCCAGGATTCAACTTGCATCAAGACATGATTATACACCTGAGTATATTATGACCAAAGGCTTCTCTGACAACACTAAATGTTATGGTGTTTCTAAAGATTATGAGGTTGAATATGAAGGTGTTCTCGAGTTTGGAGGACCTGGAGGCAAATGTGGAATTTAATTTTTTTTTTGTAATTAACCTTTATATGGGGTTTATGACTTTAATATTAATAATCTTTTTTTAGTATAATTTATTTTTCTATCATTTTCTCCATTGTCTTGAAAATTTTGAGAATGCTATCTATTTTCCAAATAAAGTTGGATGGCTTTTTTTTCATTAAATATGCATCATAATATGAATTATTCTATAGAATAAGGTAGTTTATATATTAAGAAGTATACAAATGAATTATAACTTAAACCTACCTAAGGAAAAAAATTAAGAAGTATAGAAATGACATTTTATTTGAAAACTTAATTCTATAGGATAAGGTAGTTCATTTATCTATTATATAAAACCCGATCATTGAATTAAATTGATGTGAACTGCTCATGTGATTTTTTTAAATTGTAGATTTATTTAAATTAATTATTTCATAAATTTATGAAATATAAAATAATTATTATTTGAGTGATTTAAGTTATTGTTGTTTTTTTTTAATTAACTGAGTGATCTAAGTTGCTGTTTATTTAATAAATTAATTATGGTTTGTGGAATATGAATGATTTTATATCTATTGTGCGCCTAATATCATGAGATAGTTTGTGGAATAGTGGTGGGATTCATGTGAAATGTGTGTAGCAGTAGGGTTTGAATTTGGTTGGCTAATTATTTGTTGTTTTGTAACCTTTTTTTTCTCCTTAAAGTTGTGGGTCCACGAAACTCTTCCAATTAATTTTCTCTCTCCTCATCCACGATGGTGCAAAGATTGTTCGAAATGGAATTTTAAGTCACTTCATCATATTTTTAGTTGCATTTGTTATAGCTTTTGGTTCATTAGATTTTCGTTGCCACTGCCACATATTTTTGGTGATATAAAAACGGAACTCTCATGCCACACTAAAAATAGAAACGACCAATATTTATTTTAAGTTATAGATTTGTTAGTTAATATTTGGAATCACGAAAATGAAAAGAGGTAATGTTAGGGTTTTGGATAAAAGGGAGGGTGTGGGCTAAGGAGGGGAAACCTATAGGTTATTTCGTTTTCGAAAGAGTTTAAAAAAAATAAAATGAGAGAAAGAGAAAAACAAGAGAGGAACTGTGGAAGAGACTACGAGAGAAAGAGAACGTAGGTTGGAGGTTTTTTTTACCTTCTAGGCAAATGAGTTTGGGTTATTACGGAAGTAGGCAGATTTTAAAAAAATTTCAGAACTAGGCAAAACGTTTTGGGGGTGCACGTTTTCGTTATGAAGAAATCGTGTAGCCCCCATACGTTGTTAGGTCAGAGTTTGTCAACAAGTGAAATCGTGTGGGGGTTGGACGATCTTCAAAGGAAATTGTGTGGGGGGTGAACGACATTCGAAGGAAATCGTTGGGGAGGTGCACGTTTTTAGATGAAATCGTGGGGGGGGGGAATACGTTTTTCATTCAGTAATTGATTACCGTAGGCTGTAATCGGTTACTGCATGTGTTGCTGTTTTCTGGGTGTAATGTAATCGATTACAGACGAAGTGTAATCGATTACATGGTTAATGCATTTTGTTCGAGTGAATTGTAATCGATTACAATACCATTGTAATCGATTACAGTACAAATTTTAAAA
>Ga0209589_1008557_pt1 | contig 15906 bp, 9 predicted proteins | sample CowpeawhiteBW_FD_187525 | JGI IMG/M metagenome (GOLD analysis project Ga0209589, IMG submission 187525) | Root nodule microbial communities of legume samples collected from California USA - Cow pea white BW (SPAdes) (version 2) | ecosystem: Host-associated > Plants > Roots > Nodule | place: USA... | reverse complement strand
AAAAGAAAAAATATATATATATTTTTATATATATATATATATATATATATATATATATATATATATATATAATTAATATATAATTATTATATAATAGTAATTATTATAATAATTATAATTATAGTTATTATATATATATATATATATATATACTCATTATTATAATATATATATATATAGCAATTATAATCAATATTATTTTTATAATATATTTTATTTTTATAATATACATAAAATTAATATATAATTAATATATTAATTATATATATATATATATATATATATAAAGTAATAAATCTATAACAATATACAAAGAGCACATCTCCTTTTGTGTATACATTTCGAAATTCCAATTTTACACTTAATTATTATTTTATTTTATAAATAGTTTAATCTTAACCGTTATTTAAAAAATCTCTTATGTCTTTAACCGTTATCTTCAAACCTTCTTTTCTGTACATATTTTATTTTTCAAATTTTACATTTAACAATTATTTTAAAAATTAGTTATATATTTCTTAGTCATCTTAACTCAAATTTCTATGAAAATTAAGAAAATGCGAACATTCGGCGTGACATCGCCTGTGTTTTCGCTAGTATAAATAAATTAAATTGTTAAAGTAACATCCTAATTTTTAGCAGTCTAAAACAACTAATAAAATGTGATGTTTCATCCTAGTGTTCAAAACAGATAATATGTGTATAAAGTATATTAATAAAGTCTTACCAACAATAGGACTATGAAAATATAACCTTTATACAAACCAACTGAAAACCAAAAAGAGATATATACACCAACTATTCACTTACAACAGCTCCTACGACAAACTCCCCCAACCTAGAAGGTGACTCCTCATCCTCCAGAAGTACCTCTGAAACTGCTAACCATATATACTCCCACCGAATAGGTGATCATTGCAAAAACTAGGGATGTCAATTCGGGGCAGACTAGGCGGGCTGGCCCGTAGGCCTGCACAAAAAAATGCAGGGCGGGTTGGGATGTTGAACCCGTTAGCCTGCAATGGCCCGCCCTGCAGCCCACGCGGGCTAAAGGCGGGGCAGGGCGGGCTGGCCCACTAACCCACTTACAAAATTACATGTTTTCATTTTTTTAGTTCTCACATCTTTCATCACGTTGTTTCTTTAAGTTCTTTTTATTTTATTATTATTATTGTTATTATTATTATTATTATTATTATTATGTTTATGTATAATCATTATATATAAGATAATGATTTTAGTTCTTGAATATGGAATATCTTTTATGCATTTTTGGGTACATGTCTTGTAAGGTGACATGTTGCTATTGTACTTTAGCTATAATCTTTGTTGTTATTTTTCTTGTCTTTGATTAGGTAAACTAATTGGAATTATTTCAATAGAAAATGAATATCAATTATTATAAAAAACTAAAAAAGTTTTTATTTTGCTCAACACAAAAAAAAATCGCTAATAACAAATGCGGGCTAGTCTGCGGGCCCGCGGGCCAACCTACGGGGCGGGGCAGGTCAGAAAAGTGAACTCAATATTAAAATGCAGGGCGGGCCGTACTTTGCGGGCCAAAATGCGGGACGGGCCAAAATAGGTCAGGCTGGCCCGCTTTGCCATCCTTAGCAAAAACAAGACAAACAGCACAAGACAAAAACACAGAAGAAGGGTAAGCTAATGTGCAAAAGAGTTTTCATATAATAGAAATAAAAATTATATCACATACTTGATGAATCATACAAATCATTGATAAAAATAAACATACCACATACAATGACTCTAACAAGACTCAATATCCGGATACATGCATTTAACATATGAGATCACTGGAGGCATGCACTTGAAGTAGTATTTATGCCTTGCAGAGGCCATAACAAAGGGGTTATAATCCTACTACTCTCAAGGTAAGTCCGTTAACATCTTTGGCCAAGGTAAAGCCCCAAGACTAGGATCTCCTGTCACTCTCACCACATAACACATTCTACTCTATTTGAGTGTGAATGTTTATTAGAGTATCAGGATACCTCCTTACATTCCTACCCTATGCCAAATCATATGCTAACAAAAATAAGTACTAATCCTCCTTGGATCAGCATCAACCATTCTCAACTCATTTTCATATAAACAATCTCAATCTCATATTACATTTCATATATTATCTTATACAAATTAATCATTCATAAATTATATAAATTAATCATACTGGATACCTTCACACAGATCAAAACATTGAGCACTTAAAACAGGACAATCCAGTGCTTAGCGCCAAGTTACAACGCTCATCGCCATTTGCCTCACATTTTTTACCGCTTAGCGCCAATTTTACTACTCAACGTTCGTAACTAAAATCACTTCCAGTCCTGCAGAGGTCCCACCGCTCAGGCATTGCTCGACCAACACTCGGCACCAAATGTCTCGCATTTTTCAGTGTTCAACGCCAGATTCTGGCGCTTAGTGCCACACTAGAAAACAACACATGTTTTGGTTTTCTTGAGAAATCTGCTACCTGTTTTCATGACTCTAAATGGCACTTCCGTTATAGATTTTTGTCCAAAAATAGTTATAAACTGAGGAAGGTAATACCAATTAGAGTTATGACTCATAAATCCATCTTTCTCAATTTATCCTAAATTCAAACAACACATTCATATTTCAATTCATTCAAAACACCAATCAATTCACCAAATCACAATAATTAGTTTATAAATTCTAATTATACCACAATTATACCAAATAAAATCACCAATCAATCAATTATTAACTTCTTTTACCTGTTATCATGCTTAAACATCTTTACGAACATCAAACACCTCTAACTCCACAAGATGCTCTATCTACACATAAAAACATCACAAGAATGATCAGGACATACCATTATGATCATTGATGAGCAGAGACTCGTATTGATGAATAAAATGACGCATGCAAGTGGAATAAAGTTCACATGCAACAAAAAATAGAAATAGACAAAAATAAAAGGAGTGGAAACTCAACTTATATAGATGGAGAAACTAATCGGTCCAACTTGAAGAGCTCGTCAAGAGGGTCAATCCTACGGTCTCGATTCATCAATTAGACGACCAGAGAGACAAAACTTATAAAGAGCAGTTAGAGAACTCTAGAAAAGTGGTTTCTAGAGAGATAGTTTGTTTTAAAATAATGAAACTCTTTTATAACAATTCTATTTATAATAAAATCTTTTAATATTAAAATAATTGAGTCTCATTATTTTTAAAGCACTATCAGTCTTAAAATACCATTTTCTAGGGTTTTACATTAAACACAAGGACAATGGAGTAATTTTAACGTGATAAGTTGTCTTTCCCTACATTTCTCTTCATTTTAGAGTGTTAAAATCTGTAACTCATGTGCAAATTCGCGCTTGCAAATTAGCGCAAATCAGTGGAACAAAAAACGTTTGCAACTCACTTTCCATCCGCATGAACAATACTCATGTAGATCCAAACACAACATAAGGGAGAAAGAAAAGAATATGAGAAGCTTCACCAAGATAAAGAGGATTTGGTGAAGGAGGATTAAATGTAACCATTCAACTCTATTTTGTTTCAAATTATTTTTCTATTATGTTTGTCTGATTTTTGTTGTTGGAATTAAATGTAATAATTTGATTTGCATGTATTATTTTATCTTTTTTGTTTTTGTTAGTAATTCTATCTTTGTGCTAATGTTTAACGTTGTTAGAAAAATGGGTTTGAACAATAAATATGGGATACCATTGGGAGATTATTCTTTTTTTAACACATTGAATCACCTTATGGGTTAAATGCTTAGGAATAGGGTTTTGCTAATGGTATAGGAGTAAAGGATTTGGAGTTGTTTAACATAGCTCTATTGGGAAAATAGAAATGGAAACTTGGAAAGGATGAACCTAGACTTTGGAAAGATATTTTGATATTTAAATATGACTCGTGGAGAGCATTAGATGAGACACGAAATCTTAACTATGACTTATTGTGGTGGAGAGATATTAGGAGATCATGTGGGGAAGGTACGAGAGAAAATTGGTTTAGTTGTAACATAAGTGGAACTTAGGAACAGGTAATAAAATCAAATTTTGGGAAGATAGATGATTATGTGAGATGCCTTAAAAGAAAAGTTTCCTAGGCTATATATGAATTCAATTGTAAAGGAAGAAAAATTAGGAGATGGCAGATTTTGGAATAGTGACTGATGGACATGGAACTTACCACGGAGGAGAGGGTGGTTTGAATGGGAGAGGAGTATGGTGACTCTCTTCATGTGTGAGATCAAAGGGAGAACTTTGAATAGAGATAGAGAGAATGAGTGGATACGAAATGATGGGGAAACACATGATTATATGGTAAAATATGCATATAAAAAGGTAAATAGTAGAATTAAAAAAGAGGAAGCATTTTTATACTACCTCTTTTGGAAAACAAAGTCTTACCAACACCCTTAATACTTCTCTAGGCACATGATTATTAATAAGATTGCCACACGAGAAAACTTACAACACATGGGTGTAGAACTGGATAGTAAAATGTACGTCATGTGTCAATCTTGCAATGAAACAATTTCACATTTATTCTTTACCTGTAGGATAACCACACACATATGAAATTTGTGCGATTTTTAGATAGAGACATCTTCTATGTCTCATAATAGTGCAAAGATACATTTTTATCAATTTGAACATCTTTGTTTAAATAAGAAGTCTATTACAACTTGGAAATGTATGTGGATGACAATAGTTTGAAGCATGTGGATCCATAGGACAACATTATTTTTAGAAATATAATAGCAGATGTTGGAGGAATTTTTTTTTAGTTGCACAAATTATAGCTTGGGCATGGATTTCTAATAAATATTTATCAACTAGTTTCTCATATCCTAAATGTTGTATGTATCCAACCACATATCTAAAATCGTTGCACTTTTAATCACATAAAAAGAAGCGATTCTAGTCATGTTGGTTATCTTCTTTGGTTTCTCCTTCATTGTATAATACATGTTTGTGTTGCTTTTATCTGAGTGGGTGGTGGTTGTTGTCTTTCTTTTTGGCAGAGATTCATTATCTGGGTCTTTAAACCTCTATGGCACCATTTTGCAGACTTGATGGACCCAAGTTCAACAACCATGAGTAAAAATGCGGCCCATGGAATAACTAATCTTTTCACTACTCCACTAAATACTTAGCTTTTGAAAATCATAGAGATATTAAATGACAAGAAAAAGGAAAGTGAGAACGACATCAATCATGGAGAATCCCACGGGAAGTTAGGTTCAATTGGAATGATATAGAGACAATTGCAACTTTAGATGCGATAAAGACTCTTGTCATTTGTTTGGCTATATCATATATGTTTTTTTGGCTGAGACTGTGATCATTAGGAATTCTTTGTGAGTCTGTGTCTTGTAGGAGATATTTTGTCTTCCATTTTGGACTTGTTAGGAGAAGTAATCATGAGATGAGTATCTTTATTTTATTCTTTTTATTTTTTGTTCTCTTTCTTATCTTGTCTTATTTTTTTTATATTTTTATATAAGAGTTTGGACTAGGGGTGAGCAAAAATTGTTAAACCGACCGCACCCGACCAATCCGATTGAAAAAATAGGTGATGGATCGGTTTGGTACGAATTCGGGTAAGATTGAATGATTTAAAACGGGTAAAACGGATACAAACGGTCTGATTCGGATCAAGGAAAAAAAATTGTCGATACCTGACCCAATCGTATTTTAAGAGTGAAAAATGTGAAAAACCTTGACAGTCCCCTATTTTTCATTTCTTCTCCACTTTCCTGTTAGTCATTCCTCTTTCCCATTTGTCTTTCCACTTACTTTATCCACTTCAATTCCTTCATAGAAGCAACTGCCCTTCCATTTCTTCTATGAAACCTTTAGCATCTCCAAAATCGTGTGATGCTCAAGTTTTGTGGCAGGATCCCGTTCTCCTCCTCCTAGCAAGGTCTTCAGCGGCGTCCACGACCCCTTATCACTGCCATGCCCACCGCGCGCTCTGCCATTGTGGATCGAGAGAGAAGAAGAGAAAGAGTGGTTTGTGCGTTTGTGAATTTTAGGGTTTAGGTAAAGGGAGGCTTGAAAGGGGTTCGGTTGTTAGTAATGAGGTTAAATGATTAAATATTTGATTTTTGGTGTGAAGAAGATTTTGCTTCCTGCATCATTGTATCCATTTAATCTACTTTTGTGCATATTATGCTTGTTCAGTGCCATGTCTTTTGTGTGTGATTTCTGGGTTTTGTTAAGTGGATTTTGTTCATAAAAAATTCTTTGATTTTATTTTATTTTTGATAAATGTCATTAGTTTATGTCACGAGAGTAAGATTTTAAATTTAATCATTAACTTTTTAAGTAATTTAATATATGTCATATCCGAATAACCCGACCGAAATTATCCATATCCGAACTTATCCATATTCGATTAATTCGATAAATTAAACGGTTGGGTTAAATTTTGAAATCTAAAGTATGAATTACGTCAGATTGGACAAATCCGACCCGAATCCGACCCCTTCCAACCGCTGCTCACCCCTAGTTTGGACAATTATAATTTTTTAAGGAAATTACCGGAAAAAATGTTAATCAATATCATTAGTTCACGAGCCAATAAAAAAATTGGCATTATTTAGAAAGATATTGCCCATTATATATTGTAAACAGTTTTTTATGACGTTAGTTTACGTGGCCATAGAAAAAACGCGTCTAGTAAAACGGAACGGGTGAATATCAACGTAACAGAAAAAGTCTACATGGGAAGTGTCATGGAACATGCTTCCAGTAGCAAAGTCAACATTCCTGTAAGAGGACACTCTAGTCATTTAACCAAGGCTATATCCGGAAGAAAAAAAATTCACGCGCCTTAAAAAAATTTAGCATTCACACTCCAAAATACACCATCGTTGAAAATAACATCAAGATTCAGGGACAAAACGGTCACACTGTACAACATTATATAATATATAAAATAAAACACCGTCCGTTTAAAGTTTCGAACAAGTGTGTGTATGTGTGATGTTCGACAGAGAAAATCCAGAAGCATGGCAAACGAACCTGCGAGCTTCTGGACTCAGGCAAACGCTCTCCTTAGAAAGAATTTAACGTTTCAGGTAACTTTTTCTGCGTTTTTGATTTGATGATTGTAACTTCGGAAGCACGTTTAGAAGCTAATTGAATTAGTTTGGGTTTGGTGTGCATTATTGATTATCAGTTTCTGTTATTGAGGTGAGTGTGAGATATTAAGGTGTGGTTTTCATTTTTTTTCAGAAGCGAAATGTTAAAACGAACGTTCGACTCATCATGTTCCCGTTCCTGTTGTGTCTGTTGCTGCTTCTGCTTCAACGCCTGGTGGATTCTCAATTGGACAAGGCAGAGAACAAGTGTGGGTGCGCTTGTGTGAGGAGAGTGGGGGACACGTGTGTGGAGGAGGAGTGCGGGATTGAGCATTCGGATTTGGACCAAGTAACAACCTGCGCCATTCCCAATCCTCCGGAATGGCCTCCTCTGTTGCAAGTGCCGGCTCCGCAGTACCGAGCTGTCAGAACGGACAATTTTCCCTTTTCCGATTATCCAAACGCCTCCTGCAGGAGGAATGGTTCCTGCCCTGTCACTATGCTCTTCACCGGGACAAATCAGTCTTTTGGAGAAAGTAAAATTATGAATTATTGAATTATATTGCTTTTTTTTTTGTTTTTTTTCTTACTTAACCAACTCTTGCTTTTCTCTTTTGTAGTTATATCTGGGAATATGATCCCAACTTCCTTCACTGCTATAAACAGCTCTTCTGTTATGAGTAGTTTGGCAGCGAATGTGGCTGTGAGTTACTGTTTTAACATTTTACCATTTTCTGTTGGCTAAAACATTCTTTTTGTCCATTTTTTTAATGTTTTTATCGCTTTATTATTAAATTTGGCTTAAATCATCATTTTTTTGTCTCTATAGTTTAGTGAATGTGTAATTTTATCATGTCAAAATTTGATGACTCATTTAGTCCAACATTTTAAAATGAAACAATTTTATTTCAATATTAATACTTTTTTATGAAATTTTAACAGAAAATGTTGACCTTTCCTTAACGGAGACAAATGGTAGTTATTTATTCATATAAAATGGTAAGAGTCATGTTTAGTATTAAATTTTGACACAGTTAAGAAAATGTTAAGATTTTCTGGTTGTAATTAGATGAAATATTTTGTTAGATTGATTGTTTAATTTTTGTAAATTTATAGGATTAAATATATTTTATTAAAGTTTTATAGATACCAAATTATTTAACGTGATTTCTGTTGTCTATAACATATGGTTTCATCTGTTTTCCGACTAACTAATAACCTTAGTGAGAAAACAAATAAGAAGGGTCACATTGCATATATTTGTCAATTAGAAGATTGTATTGAAAGTTTTAGTAAATGTTGGAAGAAGTAAAGAAAATTTTTAAAAATTGACAAAAAAAGGTAATTTAGAGTTTATTGAGTTTAATAGACGTGCATTATTAATGTAAACGTTTTAAACTATTTACCAATCATAAATATTATAAGTATTATAAAAATCGAAAGAGTTGACATAAATAATGATTTATACTTGCGTAACACCAAACGTTTATACATTGTTCGTCGTGTGTAAGCATTATTTATTCTTATTTATTTAGGTTCATATGTAATTTCATTTTGTCTTCAAAATATAGGGATCAGCCTCAAATACAGAGAACACCAATTTTCTGGAACCTGCTTTCTTTTCGGATCAACCTATTTATTATCTTCAAAGTCAGTGCACGCAGAACTCTACATTTTCCATTTCTTTTGAGCTATCCGCAGCAATTAGCAGAGAACAAGGTACGAGACATCCTTTTATTGGCAATGTAAAGTTTCATCATGTGATAATAGAAAGTGAATGAGTGTGCATAGCTGTGTTGCATACAGCTGTTAATAAAATTTGATAATCCTTTGTGTACTTTGTATCCATATATTTAATCAAGAAGGTGTGATGCTTGATAAAAAATAACTCGATAAACTTGTTTGGACATGTGTTTTTCAGCTTTCATATGATTTAAGTTCAGGTTTTTTTGTTCAAACAAGTAATTAGTAGTATAAAAGTTAAGCCAAACTTAACTTAGTGTGGAAGGGAACGGGGTAAATTTAAACCTTGTAATATTTTAGTGTGGAAGTTTAGTTATAGCATCATTAATAAATCGTTTGCTTGCCGAGCTATTTATTTAGTGATAACAGTCTTTCATTGCTGAATCGCCAAACTAGGAATCATCAAAAGAAAGTATACAATTTGTTTGCATAGTTACATATAATTGCAACCTTTGGGATGCTTTTCTCAGACACTTCTAATGAATGATCTTGTGCTCAAGAAGTGCTCCCAAATGATTTTGAATACGTTTGCATGTTGTATATGCTTGTCTTTTTCTTTTCTGGGTATGCTCAAGGCTTGCATATTTTGTTTAAAATTCTTGTTACTAATTCAAAATTTTGTTTTCCGCTGGATGTAGAGTTAGTATGCGCTGAGGGCTTGCGTTTATGGCGTAATAGTGCTACTGAAGTGAACAATGAGCTATATAGAGGCTACCGGAGAAGTAACCTAGAGGAACAAATCGAAGAGATAGCTGCAGGTAGGTATATACTTATATTTTTATTCACTGTTGAAAGCAATACTTATGTTGATATTCTCTTGACAGGTTATGATTTTTTGAATTCAAATGGAAGAGTGTTTAATGTCAGCATATGGTACAACTCCACCTACAAAAACGACACTGGTTCTACTGAAATTGCATTGGCGCGTATTCCTCGTTCTGTTAATTTGGTAAGAATCTAAAACTTTGTTTTCCAGTGTGCATCCTCTATGCTATTATCTATGATTGATGTAACATATTGTAACAGAAAAATATGTCTCAGTATATGAAACAACTTCGCGCTACTTGCAATATAATTCTCCATGCATTTCAAATTCGTAATTCAAATGGATAAAGTAAAAGCAATTATTCCATGAAGTATTTAATTGTGGTATTTTAGATTTCAAAACTGTATTATTGTAATTTGCTCTGTTTGCATTTTCCTACTTTTCATTTTAAGAACAATTGTGTCTTTATTTTTTAGAATATGATACCGTAGGACTGACATCTATTATCGAATGCAATCGCAGGTATCAGATGCCTACCTGCAGTTTCTGTTGGGACCTGGTACCAAAATGTTTTTTGAGTTTGTAAAGGAAATGCCAAAGCCTTCAACCCCAATTAATTTTGATTTGGCTTCTCTTTTGGGTGGTCTGTTCTTCACATGGGTCATCCTGCAACTTTTCCCTGTAAGTACATATGAAGAAATATATTTACAATGAACTACATTGTTCGTACCAATAGAAGTTAGCATATGAGAAAAGAACTGACATGGATTACAGAATGAGTTTTCATCTCACTAAAATTTGTGTTTAAATTAGGCTTCTCATTCTTACGTCTCCCCGTATCATTTTAGTATGAGTGTAAACATGTAAAGCCTCTTTTTTCTGGACAAGAATTGTTGCACTAAGAAAAATACATGATTTAAAGGCAACAGTTTATCCGATATCTGTTATGTCAATACAGAACAATTAGTTATATATAATGTGTTTTTTAAACTTGTGCATTTATTGATGTAGATTGCCTTGACATCGCTTGTATATGAGAAGCAACAAAAATTAAGAATCATGATGAAAATGCATGGTCTTGGTGATGGGCCATATTGGATGATTTCGTACGGTTATTTTCTTGCCTTATCAATTGTCTACATGCTGTGTTTTGTGATATTTGGCTCACTCATAGGTAAGAGTGCAACCAGTGTGTGTGACTATTTTCTTTCTGGAATTTTTTTCCGTTTCTCTTTAATACAACTGTTTGGTTTTTTTCAGGGTTGAATTTCTTCACAATGAATGACTACAGCATCCAATTCGTGTTTTATTTCATCTATATAAATTTACAAATTGCACTGGCTTTTTTATTGGCTTCCGTGTTTTCAAATGTTAAAACTGCTACAGGTTTGATGATTATATGCTATATCGTTGAATTAGTATTTTCTTCTATCTGATGGGATTACTGACTCATTTTTTTTTTTTTGTAATTGTAGTAATTGCGTATATAGGTGTGTTTGGAACTGGGCTATTAGCTGGCTTTCTTTTCCAATTTTTTGTTCAAGACACATCATTTCCAAGTAAGTAAAAAATATTAAAAAAAATTGTAAGCATCTTGGATCATTCATGTGGTTCTGGACATAAATTTTAGTATGGCTATTCGAAAGTATTGACAGAAATTATACCATATTCTATTGACATAAAAAGAATTGTATTTAAGCCAAATAGTGTAGGATCTTTGGACTTGTATTCGGTTTAAGTAGACTAAGATATTTGAAGTTGAATTGGGTCCTTATAGTGTAAAATGGTAGTGTAGGGTTGTAAATAGTTAGAGGAGTCTTGTTAGGATTTAAATTAAGTTCATCCACGCCCCATAGAAACCTTAGGCCGGTCACGAGAGAAGTTAGGCGCATCGAACACATGTTTAAATGTGTAAAGCATATGTAGACAAATGGAATTCTGATTCGAATTTATATCCAAGTAGATTTCTTTGCTATCATCTTTCTAACCTTCATTCTGGTCTGTTTATTTATTTTCAGGAGGGTGGATCATTGTTATGGAGCTGTATCCTGGGTTTGCTTTATATCGTGGGTTATATGAGTTTTCGCAATATTCCTTTAATGGTGACGCTTTGGGGACTGATGGTATGCGCTGGAGTAATCTGAGCGATAGCGCAAATGGCATGAAGGAGGTCTTAATTATAATGTTTGTGGAGTGGCTTCTGGTGCTTTCCTTTGCCTATTATATCGATCAAGTTTTGTCAACAGGAAGCAGAAAAAGTCCTCTTTTTTTCTTGAAAGGATTTCAGAAAAAGCCTCATTCATCTTTTCGGAAGCCTAGTATCCAAAGGCAGAAATCCAAAGTTTTCGTTCAGATGGAGAAACCTGATGTCACTCAAGAGGTAAATTGTTGTTTGCATTGAAAAGATTCATTAGTAATTTAGTAGTTTCTTTTAGAAATCAAGAAACCTAATATCCATCCATAGGAGGATTTCCCTAACTGGTTTCAGTAATACTAGTAGTGCAGTCGTCCAGTAATCGTTACAGCTTTAGTCTTTTATAAAATTTAAAAATGACTTATATTTTAATATTTCAATGAAATCCGTAATTTATCTCTAAATTAATTATTTTCTGTATCCCAGAAAAATAATGCATATATTAAAATATGTAATTTATTTTGGTAAAATTGTTTTAAAAAGTAATAAGGTTAAATATGTGTTTAGTCTACTCTAACAGGATATTGGAGTTTGTCATTGTTCAAAACTTTGACATACTTTAAAAATGGTCATTTAAATCCAATTACGTTAAATTTTATTGACCTGAATGCGAGATTGGAGTTCATTATTATTTGAAACTTTGATACATTTTGGTCTTCATTTAAAAATGAATGGATATAGTGTTTTGACTCAATTACGTTAAATTTTATTGACGTGTCAACCGTGTTTAATGCTAGCATTTGAGTTATTTTCACAGTTTGACACATTCTTGCTTCAATGTCAGTTGGGAACGCGTCAACAAAATTTAACGTAATTGGGTTAAAAGATTATTCATTCATTTTTAAAGTATGGAGACCAAAATGTATCAAAATTTCAAATATTGATGAACTCCAATTTCGCATTCTATGTCAAAATAATTTAATATAATTTGGTTAAAATGACTATATCCATTTATGTTTAAAATTTGAGAACCAAAATGTATCAAAGTTTCGAACTTTGACGAATTTCAATTTCTTATCAAACTTTAGGAACTAAAAAAAGTAATATATCTATTTTTGTCTGTGTGAAAAAACTTTAAATTAAAGTCGGTAGTAATAGATTATTCTTTGAATAAGTTAGGATTTTAATTTTTTAAACTCTGTGTACTGTTTCTAGGAAAAAAAGAATGACGATGAAGGTAAACTAAGACTATATCAGTTCGTATCTGTAGTCTAAATCTGAACAGTATATTTTTATTGGAAGTCATATCACTACTTGTTTCTTTTTTCTTCCACATTTTATTGTATTTAAGGTAGAGTCAATGATTATTCAGTCATAGTTAAAACAGTTTTGCATTGTCACAACTCAACAGAAATAATCCATAGTATGACTTTTAAAGTAATTAATGTAAAAATTAACAAATATAGCTTAGGATTAGATGACTATGTAATACAGTTCTATGCTGTCTGTGCATAGCCTTTTTCTCTTAAAAATAGGTTGTACCTTAGTGAATTTTTTTTCTCTTTTTCTCTTCAGAGGGAGAAGGTGGAGCAACTGCTACTTGAACCGACCATCAATCAAGCAATTGTATGCGACGACCTGAGAAAGGTCTACCCGGGGAGAGATGGTAACCCTGAGAAACATGCAGTGAGAGGGTTGTCCCTTGCTTTGCCTCAAGGAGAATGCTTTGGTATGCTTGGTCCCAATGGTGCTGGGAAGACTTCTTTTATCAATATGGTTAGTTAAATTTGATTTATCAGCAAGAAACGTTTTTTGGAAACTTCCTTACTTTTCTTTCCCTATCCCTTCCTTCCCCTTTAAATATAACCTGAATCTGAAAAATCTGTTTAGTTTGTCAAGAGGAAAGTACAATTTTAAAAGTACTTTGAAAAGAGTATCTTTATCTATGAAAATTGCCAATTTCTTGATGCTTAGAGATTTGAGTTTAGACATAAAAGTATATATGTATCTGATTGTTTTTCTCTGAAATCCTGTTACTATGCCACGAGTCCATTTTTTTTCCGTTTGTTTGCTCCTCAACTGACCAGCATGGATTGCTTATAGATGATTGGTCTCACGAAGCCAACCTCTGGTACAGCATTTGTTCAAGGTCTTGACATAAGAACTCATATGGATGGAATATATACTAGCATGGGTGTATGCCCACAACATGAGTAAGCTAAATTTCTTCGTATTTATATTTTTTAGTTTAATATTATATTAAATTTGTAAAAATTAAGAAATTTTATATATATTTTTCCTTTATTATTTTAGTTTGCTGTGGGAATCTCTGACAGGAAGAGAGCATCTACTGTTTTATGGCAGACTTAAAAATCTTAAAGGTTCAGCCTTGACAGAAGTAAGTCTATTTGAGATTGTGATTGCATAGAATGTTGGGATTCAGAATATCTTGCATCATAGTTAGAGCAAAGAAAGAAACATACAATTCTTATGTGACGAAAGCATTGGGTAGTTAAAAGTTTGGTCATTCTTTAGTGATATACAGTTCTTGTGTATTATGCTTGTATGACGTAAGTGTATGAAAACATCATGAAGAGTACTTTTGGTTTGTCAATTTTAAATGAAATTGAACTATGATATTAGTTTTATGCTCATTCCCCTTAATTATTCATTTTTTAAAAGGGCATAGATATTTAAAGGTCTTGGATTCAGTGTATGTGTAGATGCAAACTGAATCATTTTCTCTTAACTTTTGTTTCGCTATAAAGACAAGACTTCTGTAATTTTAACTTCCAATCTATTGATGCAGGCAGTGGAAGAATCGTTGAAAAGTGTAAACCTTTTTTATGGAGGAGTTGCAGATAAGAAAGCTGGAAAATACAGCGGAGGAATGAAAAGGAGGCTTAGTGTCGCAATTTCATTGATTGGAGATCCTAAGGTAGCTTTCTTTTCCATTCAATCTGTTTCACTAAACTAACTTCTTATCTTTCTCTAAATTATCTTTGCTATGTTTTCTTACACTAAATGTTTTATTTTTTTAAGGTTGTGTATATGGATGAGCCAAGTACTGGTTTAGACCCTGCATCAAGAAACAACTTATGGAATGTTGTCAAGCGTGCAAAACAAGATCGTGCAATCATTCTTACCAGTAATCTCACTCTCCTCTTGCTTTTTGAAGCACATATACAAGCTTGTTTCCTTTTTGTTTTAAACCGGTGGATGTTCCACGTCTATTAAAGATAAAATAATTTCATAATATATAAATGGGTGCAAACCCCACCTTACTACAAACAAACTAATTTTGTTAGGTTGAGTTAGACCTTAGTTGACTTCTTAACATAATATCGGAGTTGGAGTCATGATTTAGAGTTTATTCTAGCGAAATTTGGTGAAATCTTTATTTACATACCCTTTTCAGCACATTCCATGGAAGAGGCCGAAGTCCTATGCGATCGATTAGGAATATTTGTAGATGGAAGCTTGCAGTGCATAGGAAACCCAAAGGAGGTAACATTGCTTAATAATAACCAATAATGAATTTCATTGGAAATCCAACATGCCTTTGCTATGTTCACTTTCTGTGGCTCTCAAGTGACATTTTTTTATACTCGTTGGTTTATGACAGTTGAAAGGTAGGTATGGAGGAACCTACGTGTTCACAATGACAACATCTGTGGATGATGAAAAGGATGTAGAGAATTTGGTGCGAAGGCTGTCCCCAAATGCTAACAAGATCTACCATATCTCTGGAACACAAAAGTTTGAGCTACCAAAGGAGGAGGTTAAAATAGCAAATGTATTCAAAGCAGTTGAAACTGCAAAGAGAAGCTTCACCGTTTCAGCATGGGGTCTAGCTGATACCACATTGGAAGATGTCTTCATCAAAGTTGCACGTGGGGCTCAGGCATTTGACACCTTGTCATAGTTTCATACTCTGCGAGTACAGGATCAGTAGTGTGTATATATAGCCCCGAATTTTGTTTAGTTTTTGGGATATTCATATGTATTATTTTTTATTTGATGTGATTTTTTTATTATGTAAAAAATAATTTAATATATTATTTATCATACATTATAATTAAAAGATTAATTATATATAATTAAATATTTTAAACACTTTATCTTAATCATAAATATGATATAAACAATTTTTTTTTTTTTTTTT
>Ga0209589_1008556_pt1 | contig 15907 bp, 8 predicted proteins | sample CowpeawhiteBW_FD_187525 | JGI IMG/M metagenome (GOLD analysis project Ga0209589, IMG submission 187525) | Root nodule microbial communities of legume samples collected from California USA - Cow pea white BW (SPAdes) (version 2) | ecosystem: Host-associated > Plants > Roots > Nodule | place: USA... | reverse complement strand
TTTCAAGCCTTATCTTGCCTTGGCAAGTGGCGGCATACACCACTCATCTTCAAGGTTGCCATGGCTTCTTCTAGCCTAGCCTTGTAGTGGCGTGAATCCTCCATTCCTCCCTTTTCCCTTGCTTTTTCATTTTATGTTTCTTTACTCTTCTTGGTTTATATTATTTCTATTATATGTTTTTCCTTTTGGCTTCTTACTCTCTATCAATCCATCCTCCTCCTCTCTAGAACCTTGGAAAGGAACCTTAACATCTAGATAGCTTGCTATCTTATTGTCTAGTGGGGATTTCCTTGGTTTTCTTAATCAATCATCACCATATTCACTAATCTTCTAAAAGGAACAAGATAATCCTACATCAATAGCTATGGACTTCGTGACCCATTTGCCACGAACCTTCAGAGGCCATGATATGATCTGGGTTATAGTGGACTGATTGACCAAGAGTGCTCACTTCTTGGCAATGAATCTGAGGATGTCCATGGCCAAGTTGGCCCGACTATACATTAAAGAGATTGTGAGGTTACATAGGGTGTCGTCGAGCATAGTTTCAGATAGGGATCTGAGGTTCACTTTACGATTTTGGCAGACTTTACAGAGTTAGGTAGCAAACTAACCATGAGTTCAGCATATTATCCCTAGACCGATGGTCAGAGAGGACGATTCAGTCGCTTGAGGACTTATTGAGGATATGCGTGTTGGATCATCTGGGCACTTGGGATGAAGTCCTACCTCTGATAAAGTTCACCTACAACAATAGTTTTCATGCGAGCATCGACATGGCGTCATATGAAGCTCTTTATGGCAGGAAGTGTAGGACTCTTTTGTGTTGGTATTAGGATGTGGAAGCAGTATTGGTTGTGCTAGAGTTACTAGAGTAGATTACAGAGAAGGTGAGGATGGTGAGAGATAGGATACAAGCATTTCAGAATAGACAGAAGGCCTATGCAGACCGTAGGAGGATACCTTTGGAATTCGCGGTTGGAGATCACGTTTCTTGAGAGTGACCCGAACCACTGGTATGGGAAGGTCTCTCCGCTCGATGAAGCTTTCTTCTAAGTTCGTTGGCTCTTACCAGATCTCGAGGGGGATTGGGTCAATGGCTTATGAGATTGCTTTGCCTCCTTAATTGGCCAATCTCCATCTGGTATTTCACGTGTCACAGTTGAGGAAATACGTGTTTGACCCATCTCATGTGCTGGAAGCCGAGGATGTACAAATCAGGGAGGATCTCATTATAGAAGTACCACCTGTTGCTTTAGAGGATAATCGAGTTGAGGAACGTCAGGGAAAACCAATCAGTCTAGTCAAAGTCATCTGGGACCGGAGAACATGTGACTCTCTACTTGGGAGTTAGAGGAGGATATGAGGAAGTCACATCCACATCTGTTTTCTTGGTAAGTCTTCATTTTCGAGGTCAAAATTTTTTATTGTTGGGGAGAATCTAAGGCCCACTTATATTTTTGCCCTAATATTTAAGGGCTGCCCCAAAATCAGTTAGGCCTAAGGCAAACCCATAGGGTGTCCAAACCCATAAACCTGCCCTAACCATTCATTCTCTTCACTTTTCAGAAAAAATAGCCCATTTCCCTCTTTTAGAACAACGACCACACTATGCTAGGGCATAAGCTTCTCTCCGTATGAGCTAGCTAAACTGATTCGTTCTCTCGAGTAAGTCGAACTTCAACTTCGTTCTTTCTCTTTTACGGTTCAAAGGCTCTAATTCTGCCTTGGATTCTCCCTAGTGCCTCATTCTCTAATTTGTATGCGTTGTTTTCAGTTCCTTAGATTGCTCTAGTGTCCTATCGTTCTTCCTTGGGTTACCACTCCATTTGGCTAGCATTTTCCAGGTAAGGGAAGTTAGGGTTTTCATGTTTTTTTAGTATGTTGACTGTTTTACGTTTATTTTATGATTAATATGCCTAGATGTTGCTTGGACTCGAAAGAAAATGAACTGTTAGTGGGAGTTCATGGTGGTGCCTCATTGGTCAGGACGTAATTCTACGATGGTCGTGTGGTGGTGCCTCATGGTCAGGATGTAATTTCATGACCCCTGTTAGTGGGAGTTCATGGTGGTGCCTCATACTTAGGACGTTATTCCACGAAGTTTGTGGTGGTGTCCTCATTATATAATTTAGTAAGGATTCAAGGTAAGGATTGCATCCTGACACTCTAAAGAGTTAGTTAGTCTCACGTAAAGCATACTAACTCAAGTGGTGAGAGTAGCAGGAGGTCTGAGATCTTTGAAGGCTAACCTTGTGAGATGTAGGGTGAAACCCATTGGCAATTGGCTCGGCAGAGCAGTAGAGGCCACCACAAGTGCAAGCATCCGGTGAATCCGACTAATTATATGTATCCGGATAAGTCGTGTCTTGAGTCTTAGTGTATTGGTTGCGAGTCATCACATGATTGGTTGACGTATGAATCTTTGACTATCAAATTGTATGTAATGGTATGATAAATCATTTTTCTACTCTAGCTTACCGTTTCTGCTTGTTGTATGTTCTGTGTGTGGTTTTCTCTTTTTACGATGATCATCAATTTATTGGTATGAGCAGATGCGAGAACTCCTCGTGGTCAATAGGGTGATGGAGATTCTGTTGCATAGCTTATTGAGTTGGATCCCGCTTCTTAAGTTTTCTTTTAGGGTTGTGGTCCATGTATTGTCTTGTCTTTGGGCTCTATTTAGATTACTGTCGATCTCATATTCTATTTTGTAACTAGCATCGTGGTGTGTCTTAATACTTTCCTAGTTTCTTTTGGATAACTGTAAGGAGTTGTGTCTATACTCCCTAACCTTGCTTCTTATATTATTATGTGTGACATTTCATTTAATTAAGGTTATTACTTAAATGGAGGGTGTTACAAAAATTAAGACTTGATTAAAGAAAAAATATAGTAGGACTGAATTAACACAGCTGAATGAAAGTAGGGACCAAATATTTATTTTAATACGATTTATTTTGTTATTTTTATATAAACTCTATTAATAATTAACATAATTTAGCATGTTTGATTTTTAAGAATCATAAAGAAAAAATTAACATTAACATGTAATTAATAGAAAAAGAATCACTAAGTTGACCTTTTGAAGGATGTATCTTTCAAGATGTTTTGACTTTTTTTTAATTGTATTTATAGCTAATAAATAAGGTATAATAAGTAGTATGCTTTTATCACAAGGAATTGGAGTGAATAGACTTACACAACAAATATAGAAAAAATTGCAAGGTAAGTTATTTTTCTCGCTTTTTTAGTCTCATATAGAGGTCCATTAATAGGGTTAGATAAGTGGTATGTTAGCACGTAAGGAAATTATAAAGATATATCCATAGAAAGTTACAAAGTTGCATTCCTAAATAGAAGATTTTTCGATAGACTTAGTGTTTGGAAATGAAGCTAGAATCAATCACACTCGGATAGGTTTAAATGAGAAGTGAAGCTTAAATTTATGAAAAGAAAAAACAAAAGATAAAATATTCCAATAAAATATTAGTTAATTTTTCTTTTAGTAAACACTTATAAGTCAATCATATATTTAATTACCTTAAATAATAACATAGACTTTAAATAAAATTAACAAAGTTAAAACTTTTACAATCTTTTATTACACTAAAAGGAAAATATGTCAATATTTAGTATACTAAACTAATTTATCATTTATTTTTAAATAATGACGTAATTAGTCCCGCTAAAACGTCTAAATCATTGTTTTCTCTCAAAATGTTATTTAAAATATTTAGAGGATAAAAACAATAATTTTCAAAATTAATAAAATATTTAGGATTATGACATAACACTCTGCATATGTTAGGGGAACAAAAATACGTTTTACTGATAATAATTATTTTAGGGGAACAAAAATACGTTTTAATGATAATAATTATTTTATGAAACATGTGAATGAAGTTGAGGTATACATGGTATTATTATATCTATAAATCATTTAAAAATAAAAAAATCGCTGAATATCCTTCATTCCAAGATCTTTTTAATATGTAAAGTGTGTGCTTTGAACCAAAAATAATTCAAATTATTTGGTAATTCGCCATTTTCCTTCAGACAGCCACATTGACTATTGCCTAGTTCTTAAAACTTTTCCTTAAACAGCATTGCATTTGTTGCAGAACCAGAACCTCAGACAACCTTTGAGTATGATCATTTTCATAATTACTTAACCACGAGACACAAACGACTTCAAAAATAAACTTTTGATAAAAGATATATAAAATTAAATTAAATTTTTGTATTGGTTATATGTAATATAATTTGTACAAATTTTCTCATATAATTTCTTTTATGTTTACAACCAACATAAATTAACTTTAGCTTATAAAAGTGCAGGAAGCTTATTTAAGAGATACCCTCCATCAGTATTCCATTACAAAATTCAAATAAACATTAACCAATGCTCATATATGCACACCATAAATTAAAATAATTACATCAGAATTGAAAATAAAGTAAAAGTCCTATATCTGTTAACAAAAATGATATTTGGCAAGTTCCTTCTCTTTGCATAAAAAACACTTTAACAGAACCAACCAACTACAGTCAACAGCTTTGCCTAACCTGTAATGTAACCACACCCTTGTACAGTATTATTCAAAAGATGAAACTATCATTTAAAGTATGGTCATCCTATAAATACTTTATTCCTTCCTTTTTCTTTCTTTCATGTACAAATGCCACATCCAATGGACTTTGTATGAAATTCAACATTTATTAGTTTAACCAAAGCTACAATGCTTCAACTCCACCATGTTCTATATGCAATAGACTTTGTATGAAACTCAACTTTCATTAGATCAACTAATGCTACAATGCTGCACCTCCACCATGTTTTATGCAACCCTTTGCTTATTGTTAGGGCTTTTTGTTTTCAGAATCTTGAGCCTGAGAATTAGACCTATGATAATAGTAATTCTTAGCATTCTGAATGGCTTGTCTTAGTTCTGTGTACATCTTGACAGAAGACCCGGCAAAATTACTTAACTGAGCAACAAACCCAAGAAAGCTTGCCCGAAATCGATCGAAACCTGAATCCCAATCCTCTGGTGGGTCATCTCTCAGTAGATTATCTGATGATTCACTGCGGATATGAGCATTCCAATATTTCATGTGGGGGTTCTTTAAACCTTTGCCCTGGTTCTTCTCTTGATGCGGCAAGAACCGGGCGGTTTCACCGGCTAAACTTTTGATGGCATCTAGAACATCTTGGATGGGTAATTCACCAAGCTTTTCCAACCAGATTTCACAGGTGACATATATTGGTGGAGGACCATAACTTAGGAGTGGTCGTTGGGGTCTCCTTTTCTTCCCTGTTTTTTGCTTAAGAGAGACACATTTATAGAGCCATCCATTTATGGCCTCTAGATAGGACTTCTGAGCTCCAATCCATTTGTTAAAACTTGAGGATAGATAGTGAAGCTCACCTTCAAGATAGGAAGTAATTTGTCTGCGTAATTCAGAATTCGTGATCATTCTGGCATGCCTGTTGTTATAGGCTGCAGACATTATCTGAAACTGATGCTTGTGGCACTCAAACATCACTTCCCACATCCGAATTAACCTGCCACCAAAGCAAAATACAAACAAAAAGCAAGAAATTCATATCCTAATGTAACGCTAACACACACGACAGCATAAAAAGGGGCCTTGGTAAAAACAAGACCAATCTATAGAATCATACCCTTCAATCAACTCCTCAAGTTGAGGCTGGAGCTCTTTATCCCGCAATTCCTCAATCCTCTTTGATATAGAATCTATCCTGAGAATGGCAACTCTAATTCTTGAGTGCAGATCCTTGACTACAGCACGTGTTTTATCAATTTTATAAGTCTTTTCTCCTTTTGATTCCAGATGCTGTAAGACTTTACACTTCATGTCATATTCCCTTCTGATCATACCACTTGCCTGCAATTAGTAGAAATAGGTTGAGAATCTACTCAATATGATTAAAAACATAAAAGGAATCGGAACTAATAATCACTGACAGAAATATTTTGTAAGGATCCACATAATTGAGATTCAGATACTGTGACCTGACCATACCCTGAACCATGTAAACATATTCACAAATGATAAATTTATGCAGCATTAAAAGTTCAATAATACGAAGGATGAAAAAGTGGTAAATTTAATTTGCTTTATCTTCATAATTAGTCATTTTCTTTACAGATTATAGGAAAGTAGGGTAATTAATTCATAATGATTAGATAAGAATTTATTGTATTTGATTCACACACAACATTCAAATAACATCTTTTTGTTTTGAAGTTAAAATACCTTTTTGGTTCCAATTTTCGTCAAATTTTGTTAAATAAGTCCTAATTTTGTTTTTGTGCTCAAATAGGTCCCAATTTTCGTCAATTTTGTTCAATTTAGTCCTTTTTTAATTAAAAAAAATCAATAAGACCACAAAGTGGCACGTGACAGTCACTCTTCATGGCCGTTAATGATTTAAACGGTGTTAGCAAAAAATGACCAAATTGAACAAAATTGACGACTATTTGAGCATAAAAACAAAATTAGGACTTATTTGACAAAACTTGACGAAAATTGAGACAAAAAAGATATTTTAACCTTGTTTTAATGATCAGGTTCTTCACTCTCTTATATCCAACAAAAGCTCTTTACTCCATTTTTGTGTCTTTGGTTGCACATACTTTGTCCATGACCTTCTAATAACACTCAGAAATGAATAAAAGAAGGGAAAAATTTTATTACAAGCTGGATTTCTAATGAAAACGAAAGAGGATACACTGAGGGAGACAATCCAATAACCTTCCCAGCCCAACCCCAAATTTGGGTTGGGCCGAGTCAATTTTTTTAAAACATGGAGCAGGTTAGCTCTCTAATAAAACATGGTGTCATCAAATCCTAACCCCATCACAACTCTTCTTGAAGCATAACTCACTTGTGGGTGCAAACACATAGGATCGTGTGAGTTTGCGATCTTACTCGTGACCTTAACAACACTGGCAGTCTCGCTTGTTCTAGCTTGTCTGTTCCAAATCACACAAAGACACCGTTGTCCTGATCAGCTTCGCAAGACAATCATTGTGTCACCAGTTCCTACGTCAAATGAAGCAATGACACTCCCTTATACATGTCACATACATCAAACGCATCCTCCTTGCAAATTCAATAGTCGTCAAGCATGGCGACATGTCTACATCCTTTCTTGCTGCGATCACCGATGTTGGTCTCCCTTTGTTGTCCTTTTCTCAATCTGGTCTTACTTCTGTGATTGGAGCCTAGTTGATGTTTCTCACCTTATTCGGGAGACATTTTCTATCTCCTAAAGTATTTTTTTTCTCCTCTAGTGTGCAGTGACTCCTCCTAGTGGTGCTCAATCTAATTCTTCCATTTTTACAATTTATGTCAATGTTAACCTTTCCATTAACATATTAGACAGAACTAATTATGACACTTTGGGCATTTGATATAAAGCTTTGGCTTAAGGGCCAAAATTATGTTGACCATCTTTTTCAAACAACAACCTTCATTAATGAAAATGATCGCTTCTGTTGGGCTCAAGTTGATACTCAACTCTACAATTTCCTAAAGTCGACTATTAATACTTCCCACAGACAAAAATTTCATACCCATGCAACATGTTTTAGAGTCTGGAAGAGGCTCGACTATTGTACACAAATGGCATTGAATGCCTTCATGGTGTTTGTCAAAATCTCTTGAGTGTTTTTGCACCCAGACATCTTGATGGTTCTATGGTTGTAGATTTGACCAAAGTTCATGATCTCCTACATGACTTTAATGAAATGTTGCTCCTTGCTTCCATTCCTTCTCAAGATATAAAATAACACCAAACTTTCTTCATGTTAAGGACTCTATATGGACTTCCAAAATCAATTGTTCATGATCCGATTTATGTTGATGGCTCTATATTGACCTTTGTTTGGTACACCCTCTTGCTTGTGCCATGCAAGTCACCCACTGAATAATCTTCTATCTCAATTGGTGAATTTTTAGCATGGTATCAACTGCACTCGCAAAATTGGCAAGAGTCATCCCAAAATGTGTTCATTGCCATAGACTAGGCCATATGATTGACTGGTGTTATGTATCACATGGTTCTTGTTTCAAATCCCACTTTAGATTGGACGATGGTGACACCTTCCCTCTCATCGCTAGGATGACTTCTATAGATTATTCATTGCTATGGCTATTCTTTATCATTGGCCTCTTTATCATTTGGATGTCAAGAATGTTTTCCTTCATGGTGATTTGTTGAAGTAAATTTATATGGAGCAACCTCCTAGTTTTCTTGCTCAGGGAGAGTATTCCAGATTGGTATGTTGCCTCCAAAATCTTTATATGGTCTCAAACAATCTCCTAGGACATGGTTTGGTAGATTTAATGAAATTGTCAACAATTTGGTATGACTCAATGGAAAGCTAATATTCAGTGTTTTATTGTTCCACAATCATTATACTTTGTAGTATATGGTGATGACATTGTTCTTACAAGTAGTGATCATCATGGCATCACACACCTGTTTTGTCATTTTCAAGCAGAAGACCTTGGTAATTCAAATATTATTTGGAGATTAAGATAGCATAATCCATCAATGGAATTGTCATTTTCGAAAGGAAATATAAATAGGATATTTCAGAGGAAATTTACTCATGACTTCCAAGCCCACTGACTCACCCATGGGAGCCACTTCTTAATCCTAACAAATACATAAGACTAGTTGGAAAGTCGAACTATCTCATAGTTAGTCGTCATGACACTTCCTGTGCAGTTAATGTGGTAAGTCGGTTTCTAAATCGTCCATGTCTAGGATACTGGAATGTAGTTATTCACATTTTGAAGTATATTAAAGACGCCTATAGAAAAGGTTTGTTAAATGGTCATAATAATAACACTAATGTTATGGGTTATTCACATGCAAATTAGGTTGGATCTCCTTCTGAAAGGAGATCCAACTCTAGACATTTTGTCTTTATTGGGGACAACTTGATCTCATAGAAAAGCAAGAAGCAAAGTATAGTAGCAAAATCAAATGCAAAGGTAGAATATAGAGCTACAGTCTCTACCACCTGTGACCTTATTTGGCTCAAATGGTTGCTTATACAATTGATATTTGGGGAGTTCACACAAATGACTATTATCTATGATAACCAAGTTTCCCTACATAGTTTTTTCAAATACAATATTCCATGAGAGGACTAAACAAATTGAGGTAGATTATCACTTTATCAAAGAAAAGATTGCATATGGAAACATCACCATTGAGCTTGTTAACTCTAATGATTAGTTGGCATGTATCTCTACTAAATCATTGTGGGGTCCTAGAATTGATTAAATTTGTAAAAAGTTTGGTTCATATAATTTATATGCACCAACTCAAGGGGGAGTGTTAAATGTAACTAAATATACGGGCCTTGCCCATCTCTTTGTATTTCATTGAATTTGAGACGCTTACATGTTCTTATGTTGTAACACTCAAAGAGAGATTATTTATGTCCCTTCACCATATATCTCAACAGTATCCACTATAGGGTATCAAGTGGACCATAAAATTGAAATGCTACCGATTAGATTAATAATCGTCTGTATCTGGAATGTAAAATTAAAAAGACCTGTATGAAACCAATAAACTGTTTCACTGAGAAACAGTTGATATCCTTTCTAATATGGCATAGACCTTATTACTTAAAATATTTGTTAAGAAAAGAACTTTTGAGCATAATCTAACATCCAACCCAAGACTACTGCAAAATCCTACTATCAAAACAAAACATGGCCAAAATAAAGAAAAGTCTAAATGATGCTGAGAAACACACAGTATACAGTACCTTCACTTCATCATAGAGCTTCCTTTCCCATGCATATAATCTATCCAAGGTTGACGCATGACTTCCAGAGATCATGCACAAACTATCAAAAAGATTATTCGTAAGGTCCTCTATATCATCTTTTGAGTTTGGTCCCAACGGGTTTCTGGATGAAGAGGATAAAGATGACATTGTCCTTTGCCAAGTTAAGTACTTAACCGAGTTTTGAGCAGGTTCTAAGAAGATGTAGTGAAAAAAAAAAGAACATTAGATATAGGATTCCAGAAACAGCTTTCAACAAACAGCAGTCAGTCAATGCAGATTGAGAGACTTCTAAAAGCTTGTAATTCAGCAAATTGGTGAGTCGTTAGACACCAATATAAGCACAAAAAAGGTTAGGATCATGAAACATACTAACGATTTAAGTGGACCAGATCTGCTACTGCTGAAATTCATTATAAACTTCCAATAATCTCATGCACAACTCCAACGATACAAACATTTACGAAGAGGATATTATCATTCCTACTACTCATCACAATATCTGCAATGTCCTAGTAACGTGAGAGATCAACAGAAAAAAGACTACGAAATTACCTTCTGGAAGCTGACTTGGGTCTTCCCCACATGAGAAACATGCCTTTAAAAATGAGGGTGCAGCTGAACGACCTGTTATGATAATAATTCTCATGTTTAAGCTTCAAAGCATTTAATCTTGAAGTGAATAATGTAAAGAAACTTTCAAAACCTCTTATAAATTGAATATTTTTAAACCCAAAGTACAAGACATATTCTTCAAAGTATCATGATCTAGGTTATGGACATTCAAACAGGAGCTGCCTAGCCAAAGGGTAAACAATTCTATGGTTTTAGTCAAGGCATTGTTGTTGCCCGTATGTCACGTGACATATAATAAGGAAAAATGCAGCAGACCATAAAAACAGCATTTATTTATTTGTCTCTTCTACAAATGGATTTGAATGCTCTCATGTGACATTTTCACATGACTAAGAGTGACAAACAGAGACCCGGCTCAAGGCATGTCAATTTGATAGTGCCCAGAATCTTTGTCAATATTTCTATCAACATGGTCTTGTCAACTATCCTCCTAAAATTTCTAAAATTTAATATTATCAATATCATAAAAAACTAACAAGGAAAGACATGGAGACTAGAGAGCTAGAAACATTACTTTCTTTAGCTGGTAATAGTGGACGAAAGTGCAACTTATTTGCCTCAAGCATTCTTGGAACCTCTTTACCAGATTCAGAAGCTTTCACAAAGAGAAATTCAATATCTTTCATGCTAGAAAAGATATCCTTAGGAACAACTTTTTCACTGTGATTTTCATTCTCCATCAATTGATTTGATTCGGCTGGAAGTTCAACTTCTGTAGAAGCTGTCTCTAATTGTGATGCAACAGGGGAGTTCCCCTTCTCCACATTCACATGTTCAAATTCAGAAGTAGAATTCCCTTTCAAAGGCTTAATTGTGGCAGGTGATTCATTGGTTCTAACATGATCATTAACTCTGTTAAAATTTTCAAATCTTTGGACTAGGGTATCTGTGGCAGGCTCGTCATCAAATTCATCTTCGGAGTACGTAGAGTCTTCCCTTCCATGAGAAGAAACCTTCTCATCATCTTCTAATTCAGGAATTCCTTCCTCCTCCATAAGTTGTGTTATATCATCAGCATTCCCCACCATATCTTGGTGCATGACCTTCCTTTGAAAAGAAAATTGATGATCAATAGGATGAAAGAGACCAAAATAATCCCATGGTGGAGTTTCAACTGGAAGAGAAGAATCTCCAGCAGATGCTGATGGTTCAAACTTTTCAGGGGGTTGAGCAGCAGCATCGTGTGGAGTACCTGATGATGTTACTATTCCAACAACAGGAACAGGTAGTTTTTCTTCAACCTTTTTAGAAGAACTGGAGCTAAATTTCATATGATTTGCTTGGAACTTACTAGAGCTAGGAGGAGAGGGAGTTGGAGAAAAGGTTTCAGTTGTATCAATGTGTTGAGACACAGAACGCGAAGAAAGTGAGAATTGGGACAGGGTTTTCTCAAGTGGCTCCAGTGTGGCATTGGTAATTGGTGCTTCAGGTTCTGTGAATTTTCTCAAAGCTATTCCTGTACTTTTCAGTGACTGGACATATGAAACATGAGCAGCTGCTAAAGAGCAGCGCCCGTCAAGTGCTTGCCTAACAAATTTCTTCCTTTCACGGCATAGCTGGAGTGCCTTATCATCATCTATTTTGGAGCTCGAGGCCCCCATTATCTCAAATCTAGTCTTCCTTTTCGCTTTCTGCAAATTTTGGTGTATAAATTCTATCTGCACATTAATTCAGCATCAAATTATTAGAGAAACAACTCATTATATACTAGTAGTAGTGATAATAAACACCATAAACAACACAAGAAGTGACAGTTAAAAAGCATAAATCCAGATTATGAAACATAATAATTGTAACCAACCAGCGTTCAAGTATAAAGTGGCAAAGATCTAACAAGTTATAAATACCAAATCTTTCTTTCGTCATACGTCGCGACAAAAGAAATAATTATGACGAACACAACGACAAAAAATCAAAATTAAAAGCAAAAAGTTAATAAAATCACCAATCCAATAAACAGCCTCAGCAGCTGCCAAAGGAAAACTGAACCATTCACTCTCCAAAGAAACAATTTCCAAGTTTGTTTGCATATGAAAAAGGAACAAAGAAAACAAATTACATCCTCAGACAACATCATTCACTCTCCAAAGAAACAATTTCCAAGCAAGTTTGTTTGCATATGAAAAAGGAGCAAAGAAAACAAATTACATCCTCAGACAACACTAACCTTGCACAATCCACACTAAAACAGGTGATACTATTTTGACATCATAAAAACAAAAAATAAATAAATTAAACACCAAATTTGGGGGCAAAGAGACAAGAGAACAGCATGAATATTTCCACAAAGTTTCCCAATTTAGCAGACTAATTCACATTAACTATGCATAAACAACATTCCACCCTCAATCCAAAATCCCTCAACTTTCCCACTAAAAACATTAAGCCGTTTAAATGATAAAGGGACACCACCAAGAATACAACCGAATACAGCATAACACTATAGCAATAAAGACACGCAAACCGCAAACTTACTGTATAATCCAATTCTACACTACAGTGCTTGGAGATGCAGAAAGTAATAATCTTTAACATAAAAAGAACAACTTTCAACAAAGTAAGAGAAAACCCATCAGCAAAATAGGGAATCTGGAAAAGGGTAATTCTAAAACACCCAGAAAATTTTCAATCAACCCGAATAGCACAGTGAACACAAAAAAAAAAAATAAATGAGAGACTGTAAATAGAATTTCATAAGGTTGAGAATTTGGGGTACCTAGAGTGCAGTGAATCAGTGATGCACGGCAAGAACATGGATTTCGGCGAAAATTGTAAACAAAGAAGAACAGAACTTCTATTTTATCTTCCAGAGAGAGAAATAGAAAGAGTGTGGAGGACGAATCTTGATCGGCCCATTAGATGTTTCCATGCAAAAGGCATAAAAAAGGACAATCCATCTGAGTTTAGATGTGGGCCCCACTCATGTTTGAACGCACATTGACCATTCAGTTTCATGAAAATGGAAGAAAAAAAACAATTGGTCCTATGTTATCACGGAAACATATTTAAAATAAGTTTTCACTAAAAATTACTGTAAGAATGCATAAAAATATAATAAAGATGTATTAATTACATTTTTAAAATGAAAATTAATTTATTTATACCACTTATCGGTTAAACATGATAAATATCGATGTATTTTATTTTTAATATAATATAACAGTTAATCTTTAACTAAAAAACTTCAATTTCATAATTGTTTTGAATTTTGTTGACAGCTTAGAATATAAGATAATTAGCATAATTAACCTTTCACTCTTAGTTCTTAATATGCTTAACGGTCTTTTACCTTCTCTTTCTTTCGAGTAAATTTAAAAAAAAAATATATTTTTATTTTATTTTCAATTTCAGCATTTTTTAAACTTAATTATAAACTATCTATAAAATAAATATTTTTTTATAATAAATTTATAAAAATTATTTATATTTAATTCTATAATTGTAATAATTATAATTATTATTTTATTATTTTTTTATCTGAACACATATGAATATGAATGTCATGAATTTGTTTTTATTAGTACTTAATAAGTATCTTTAAGATTAATTGTATATTAATTACGATTTTTTAATAAATATAAGAGATAATTAATAAATTTAAACAAAATTATTAAAATTGAAATAAAAATTGATAAAATTATTAAAAAAATTGATAAAACTATTTTTTATTGTATTAAAAATTAGTGAATATTTATCGATTAAAATGATTATTTATATTTTTTTAATGTAAGAGTGATATTTTGACTTCTTACCTTAAAATTTAAGATTTGAAATCTAAATACAATGTAACTTCTTACCTTAAATGCATTTATAAAGAAATTTAGAAAAATATTATTAAAAAATGGAGTCTTATGAAATTCTTACAATAAAATAAAAGTTGTTATAAATTCTTAAAAACTATATAATGGAGGGAAAAAAATATGATATCATATCATAATAGAGAAACAAAGTTAATATATTTAGGATAGCAGTACTATTTCTTAAATTAATGAACTATCTAAACAGGAAAAAAATTAGTAAAGTAATTAGGTTTAAAATAACTTAACTAATTTTGATATAAAATAAATTATATGAATAATAATACTTCAAACATATAAAAATAAAGAATATTATTTTATTTTCTTTTAAATTTGTTTCGTCCCTTGATTTCTTTTTTTCTTATCTTCACAAAACATCTAATTTAATTCTCTTCATTTTCATCTTTATCTTTTGTCCTTTGTCCTTGATATTAAGTCTTCATATACAGTCTAAATTAGAGAAAAAAATAGAAAATATGATTATTTAATAAAATAAAAAACATTTGACTTTGAAAAAAAAAATGTATAAATTTGCGTACGTAGAGTGTTTGTTCTTTTACTTTCTAATTTTGAACATGGAGTAACATGTCTTTTTCTTCCTCCATTTTATTGTAGAATTCTGAATAAAAATTGGAACTAGTTTGATTTCTAAACATTACTCTAACTTAGTCTCACAATTTTAGAATTGTGTAAATTGTGAATCCTATTTATATAGATTAAATTTATTAAATTAAAATACCACAAAGTTATAATAATAAAGAGCAATCAGATGAACAATATACACAAGAGATCAACTGTTACAGTCATCTACGAGGTATAGGAATGGAAACTTAGGCATACCGCAATGCCATAAACAAAACATAATCCAAAAGGTTCAACAATTTTGCAAAAGAGCTATCCCTAGAAAAAGGAAATACCAAGTAGAGATGGCAAATAAACCTGTCCCCGTGGGTATTGCCCGAACCCGTCTCCGTTTTGACGGGGAATCCCCGCATTGACTGGGTATGGGTATGGGTATGGGGAATCCCGACTTTTTCAGTTGGGTATGGGGATGGGTATGGGGATGTACATATACCCGCCATAATACCCGTCCCCGCCATATCTTCATTCTCATTTAAATTATTAAAATATTCACAATTAATCAAGTAACCCCTATATATATATATATATATATTTTTTTTTCTATTTTTTATTTCTTTTAATTATTTCATTTGTCATTAAACTCATTCTCATCTCCAATATATTTTTTTTCTTATCATAACCTTTATGTAATTATGTTAAAATGATGTATGTTAATAAAAAAAATTATGCCTCACATTTGAATATTTATATTATTTTTTAATATTTTTATTTATTATAAATTTTCCTTGCACATGAGAATATTTATACTCTCAATTTAAGGTAATATAAAAAAAATTCTTTACTTATTATTATTATTATTTTTTGTTTAATTTGAAGAACTCTTTTGTTTCATTAAAATAATTTTCGTTATTTTTAACAATTAAGTATATATGTTGATATTTGAAAAGTTTTCTTAGTTCTCTAAGATATTTTTCGTCTTATCATACCTTAGTTATACATTTGATTTCCTTTGTGTGATTTTTTCGATAGTCTCTCAAATTATTTCTA
>Ga0209589_1008550_pt1 | contig 15915 bp, 11 predicted proteins | sample CowpeawhiteBW_FD_187525 | JGI IMG/M metagenome (GOLD analysis project Ga0209589, IMG submission 187525) | Root nodule microbial communities of legume samples collected from California USA - Cow pea white BW (SPAdes) (version 2) | ecosystem: Host-associated > Plants > Roots > Nodule | place: USA... | reverse complement strand
CAATATATACATATATATATATATATATATATATATAATTTCTCACTTTAAATTTTTAAAGTAAATGTTATGTTTCAGAAGAAATAATCTTAAATTGTGTGATGCCTGCAAATACAGGTTCTCTGCTGATTCTTTAGATGGTAGTTCTTTCCGGATCTTTAAAATACATTGATATTAATATATTAAAAAAGTTAATATATTTTAAAATATTAAAATATCATTATATTCCGAAGCATAGCAGAAGAATAACACCTAAACCTGAGAGAATTCAAATTCGAACTGGAAGTGTGCGATGACAGCTGTCATTAGAACTGAGCTATGTAATTGCATGTAATCCATCCATCAAACAATATTTTTGTATTTTTTGCTAATTTCATATAATTTGCTTTATTGATAATGAAAAAACACAATTTAAACACTGAATACATTGTTCTGTCATTATGATATCTATCATTTAAAGGTATTAATTATGTTGAAATCACTCAAATAATTATATGTTTCTAATTTTTTGACTCATTAAGTTAAACTACTCAATTTGAAGTGACGGTCTTTAAGTATGAGTTTGATTTTGAAAAAAAGAAAACGAAGAATATTTTTAAGTAAATTTTAAAATAATTATTACAGAAGTTACTAATTTCATTGTATGATTAATACTTAAATGAAACTATTAAAAATGTTTATACTGATAATTATATTGTTTAGGACTTAAAACAGTTATACGACAAATAAATTCTAATTATATATTAAGATTTACATTCTTAATAATAGAGAAGTATGTCTTTCGATTTAACTTTTTAAATTTTTAAATCTTTATTCGGTAAACTTAAATTCCCATTATTGATAATTAACTCATTTATTATCATATTTTCCCTTTCATAATACACTCAATTTTACCATTATTTAATAATGATTAATTTTCTCATATATGTTTCAATTTATATTTGTATTTTTAAAGTTCCTCTAAGTTACGAAATAACTGTATAAGAACTTGCAGACAAAATAGTATAAAACCGACCCGCATTTTATTCGGATGAATCGGTTTCGGTCGGTCTCCTTCTTTTTCTCACCCCTACTAAACAGTTTATTAGATCATGTAAATTTCTTAAACATAAGTTTTATTCTTTAAAAGTTAACAATACCAATATCGTTTAATTTTACGCAACTTAAAAGAAAAAAAAATTGTTTCTTTTCTCTACTTATTTAGTAATGGTGATATTTTATTATATATGTTTTTCTGTATTTTTCAATTTTATCCAAATTTATAAACACATGCTTAATATACAAGGGACTTATTAGTACACGTTGAATGACGTTTAACTTAATCTCTACATCCATCTTTGATTTTAAAATTATCCGATATAATATAACAATTAGTTTAACACCTGGATAAATACATCTATATATAAATAAAGCATGTTCGTGTACTTTACATTTTTTCTCTGAGAAATTTTTTTGAAATCTTTTAAAAGAAGATGCTGAACAGCGAGATCCAATTTCCGAGAAAAGTGTACCCTGTGTTAAATAATTAATAATACAAAAAAAAGAAATAATCATATCATGTGGCTGTAGTTTAGTGGTAAGAATTCCACGTTGTGGCCGTGGAGACCTGGGCTCGAATCCCAGCAGCCACAATATTTTGTATATGGTTTTAGATTTTCAATTTTTTTCGATTTCTGAAGAAGAGTAATTGAGATAGTATTTTTTTAAAGTAAATAATAAATAAGACAATGGAGGCATTAGAATCAACAAATAAAAGATTGTAGGATAGATTTTTTCACATAATTATAATATAAATTGATTTTATATAATTTTAAAAGCATTATTGATGTGAAATTATTAATAAAATTAAATAAATTTTGTGTTACACATTTATCAAATTCTATTGATTTGAGTGCCGAAGTATCCATAGATAAAATATTTATTATCAACAACTAAGGACAAAAACGTAAATATAAAAAAAGAAAGGCCTAATAATAAAAAATTTGGATAGAGTGGTCTCTAAAGTTATAAGAACAAATTATGACCTAAAAATTTTTATATTTATAAATATTTTTTACAATAACTCCTCCAAAGAAGGGATTAACATGGGTGATTCATGATTTTGACAAATAAAGAAAAAATAATGGCATAAACGTTGAACCAGACTAGCTGGCAGCGTTAATTGCTGCTGAGATGTTGCTAATTAAACGCTAAACTACCATCACATTCCTAACCAGCATGTCTAGTTATGAGTTTATTTTTAATTATTTTTTGTCTTAGGGTTTGTTTAGGTGTTAATTAGGAATATTCATGTTTGAAAGGCTGGAATAACCTCTAACACACTTAATGGGATTCCATTTCATCTTCCAAGGAAGATCCAAAAGATAATGTTAAAAGATTATACAATATATAATACTGCCACCTAAATATTCAGTATTTTCAAATTTCATTACATAATTTGTTTCTTATAAGCTTTAATTACTATATAAAATTGCAGCAAAAAAGCTATATATATATATGCATTGATATTGTAAAATAATTTTACAACAACTATGATATATGACATATTTATAACAATTGTTTTTTTTAATGTAAAACTATTACAGTGTTAATATTAATTAGCATTGATTTTTAAAATAACTCTATTAATGTACGGTATAAAAAGCATAATAGAAAATAAACAATTGTGGTCAATAATAGTACCTATTATTTTTTTCTTAATCATTCCTGATTTAAGAAGGAAGCCCGTGGACTTTGATTTGGAATTGAACATGATTAGTGTATGTAAAAAATTAACTAAAAAATTCGATAAATTTATTTCACCATGCCATGCATTTCAATGCATTATAGTCTTATCTACGGAATTGAAGATATTCTAGGAAGTAAATAAAAAAGAAAAAGAAATAAGGAAGACTGAGAAAATTTGTCTAGAAAACCTTGCATGTGAAAACTTTTAGTAGATAGATTCTGAATTCTTACTTCTATATTATTGTGTATGTGTGGTTAAAAGTGCTGGTTGAGGAAGCTCTGCTTGAATTGTTGTAAACCTATCACATCTTATTTAATTTTTACAAAAATAAAAAGTTATATCTGTATTAATTTTAAATTATGAAGAAGTTAATTCTATGTTTTCGATTTTATATTTATCTCTTCAGAATTTTTGTCTGAAAAGATTCTTATAAGTGTTTTTTTTATTAGATAGTTTCAGCACAACATCTTAAATGCTTACAATTATAAAAAAATTAAATAATTTTTCAATTATATTATTTGTTTATATTTATCCCCCATAAATACAAACATTCAGTTAAGGTCATCAATTTTAAAACTGTAATATTCAAAATCCGTTTTATCTACAAATTTTGTATGTCAAGAAATTTCCATTCATAAATACAATTTTTTCTTTTAGTAAGCCACCTCTTAAAATAGTGAGAAACTTAGTTCTAACACTTTATTAATAATGACACTAAATTAAAAAAAAGAAAGTAATTTATAAATACAATGAAATGAACCATTTCACAAGAGACAAGCGAAAAAGGGTAAGCAAATGCAAACATCTTGTAACTTGTTTTTGTCCAATAAATATATTTGATTAAAATATGATTATATAGCTGTCATAATGGGTTATAAGATTATTTTTATCATTTGAATAATAATACAAATAATGTTAACAATAAAATATCCTTTTTATCGTATTTTTATTCTCAACCTAATAGAGTATTTTTTTGCACTCATCTTTTACTTTCAAGCAAACAAACATCTTCTTCATGCCAAGGTGGCTAATACGACAACCTGCAGAGTTGCGAGCAACGTATCCCTCCGATTGTTAACTTTTTCTCCCAACCCAAGGAGGAATCTGTTATCATATTCTTCTCGGGATATTCCTCAAGATTCCAGGGACCAGAATTTTATTTTTCTTACATAATACATCATCTATATATATGTATAAGTTTGGGCAGAGATAAATCAGAAATGAAAAGTTTGCGTTGAGAATTCAGGCGGTGGCGATGAGCAGTCCTCCGGTGAGTTCGTCGGCGGTGGCATACGAAGCATGGACAAGCCTGGCAGTGCCGGATTGGTTGAACAAAGGAGATAACGCATGGCAAATGGTGTCGGCGACGTTGGTGGGGATCCAAAGCATGCCGGGCCTCGTCATTCTCTACGGAAGCATCGTCAAAAAGAAATGGGCCGTCAACTCCGCCTTCATGGCGCTCTACGCTTTTGCGGCGGTCGTCATCTGCTGGGTCACCTGGGCCTACAAGATGTCCTTCGGGGAGAAGCTGCTGCCCTTCTGGGGCAAGGCCGGGCCGGCGCTGGGCCAGAGGTTTCTCATAAAGCAGGCGGGCCTCCCCGCCACGCCGCACCACTTCAGTAACGGCGCGTTGGAGACCGCGGAGATCGAACCCTTTTACCCGATGGCTACCATGGTCTGGTTCCAGTGCGTGTTCGCCGCCATTGCTCTTGTCATCTTGGCCGGCTCCGTTCTGGCTCGGATGAACTTCAAGGCCTGGATGATGTTCGTGCCGCTCTGGCTCACCTTCTCTTACACCATCGGCGCTTTCAGCTTGTGGGGCGGAGGCTTCCTGTTCCATTGGGGCGTCATGGATTACTCCGGCGGTTACGTCATTCATCTCTCTTCTGGGATTGCTGGCTTCACTGCAGCATATTGGGTTAGTTCTTAGTTCGTAGTTCACTTCTTACACTACATGCATGCATGGCTAATGCATCAAATTATTAACTTTGTGGTTTACCTTGTTCTTTATACCTACGTCTGAGTTCCATGATTAATATTTTACTTGGTTGGCTAAGCTCAGACGCTTGAACTCTTCCTTGGTGACGTAACCGCAGAATTTAAATAAATGAAATGATTAACTTGTTTGAATGGAAACGATGGAAAGATAGTGTGAAGAAGAGGTTGGTGATGGTGAAATGATGTAATAGTTAATAAAATGAAAATGGAACACAGGTGGGGCCGAGATCGAAGAGGGACAGAGAGAGGTTCCCGCCGAACAATGTGCTACTGATGTTGGCCGGTGCGGGGCTGCTGTGGCTGGGATGGGCGGGTTTCAACGGAGGAGATCCGTACGCGGCGAACACGGACTCATCGATGGCGGTGCTGAACACCAACATCTGCGCCGCCACCAGCCTCCTCGTATGGACGTGGTTGGACGTTATTTTCTTCAAAAAGCCCTCAGTTATTGGAGCCGTTCAGGGCATGATAACTGGCCTTGTTTGCATCACTCCCGGAGCTGGTAAGTAATTCTTAATAAAAACAGTATAAATTAGCTTAATTAATAAACTTAAATATGATTATTTGACTTTTGAATTGGAATTAATTATTTTTTATTTATAATTAAATCTAGACAAGGTATTTACTTAACCTGTTTATTTATGATTGCTTAATTTAGAAGATCCAGATATGAATTTCAATAGCTGCATGATCCTTGTATACAAAGAATCCTTAATATATATTTAATCTTTTTTAGTACCAACAAAACCAGCTGAGATTCTTCGGTCTTGAGTTTGGGATCCCAAGAATATGCTTATTAAACAAGTAGTCTAGCAGAGAAACTCAATCTTAGAGTTATTTCACAAGTCTTTAAGGAAAAATTTATACAGACAATTAATTTAAGAATTGAATTATAGAAAATAATTTATTGCCATTCCCTCCTTCACATTTTGTTGCTTTTCACGCATTAATAAAAAAATGAAGCATGAAACATTGCACATTAGCGAAACCAACTGCAACTATATTAATTATATTTATATTGTGGAAGATTTACTAAGAAGGGCTGATTAAATGCTACATTGTAGAACATTAAAATATACTTTTACCAGTGCTAGACTGATTAAAATATACTTTTACAAATAAATTTACTAATTTAATAAAATATTTATAAGAATTTTTATTTTACTATTTTCATTTCAAAATTACATGTACATACAATCTAATTAAAGATTAAATGAAAAGTAAGCATGGAAATTACGAAAGTGATACGAAAAAGGAGAACAAGCTCTTTAAAACAGAAATTAGTCAAGCATGACATTTTTGAATGATTTGTTTGAAGTCATGATCAAACCTAATATTAATTATGTCTAAACATTTTTCCAATAACATGGTTTTCTCTAATGATACGTATGGATCCATCCAGTCTTGAACTGCTGCTTTTAGTTAATAATTCAATTAGATGTTATTGTAAAAATTGTTATTGTAATGAAACACTTCAACATGCCGTTGATCATATCAAATTAAGTTCATATAAAATATTAAGATAATTTGGCTTGGTCAATCAAAGTTTAAACTTTGAAGATGTTGATGAACAGGTCTGGTTCAAGGATGGGCTGCGATAGTGATGGGAGTGCTTTCGGGGAGTGTGCCATGGTTCAGCATGATGGTGTTGGGAAAAAAGTTGAAAATATTTCAAATGGTTGATGACACACTTGCAGTGTTCCACACCCATGCCGTGGCGGGTCTTCTCGGAGGAATACTCACCGGCCTATTTGCGGAGCCAAACCTAAGCACACTCTTTCTTCCGGTCACCAATTCCAAAGGAGGAATCTACGGTGGCCCCGGAGGAGTTCAGATTCTGAAGCAAATCGTGGGAGCTCTCTTCATCATTGGGTGGAACCTCGTGGCCACTTCAATCATTTGTGTGTTCATCAATTTCATAGTTCCGCTCAGAATGACAGAGGAAGAGCTTCTCATCGGAGATGACGCAGTTCATGGAGAAGAGGCTTATGCACTGTGGGGTGATGGTGAGAAACTTAGCATCTACAAAGATGATACCACACACCATGGCATCATCGTCTCTAGTGGTGCCACTCAAGTCGTTTAAATCACCAAATTAACATCAACAACAAGGTTATTATTCTTTAATCACAATTATTATATCAATGGTGCAAGTCATAAAACTTTACATGTAAAAATAATTATAGTCTCTGTTGTTCCGTTGCTTTGGGGTTTGAGGAGGAGTGGGTGTGATTCCACACTCGACGATTAATTAAATATGTGATGTGAATAGTGTTGTTTTCAAGTGGATGATGATATTTACTCATTTCGACCACACCGAATCTTTACCCAATAACTCTACTTTCTTAATTGCACTCACATCAAAATCAAATTCGAATTCGAGTTCATCTCAATCTCTCCCATTGCTGACTCCATTTTTACTTTTTTAGTGCTTTTGCATGGGATACACAAATTAAACTAAATAATTTCTAAATCGTAGCACAGAAGATTCATTTTTGCTTTTCTCGTACCTATTGTCGTTAATGATATAGATTTGTTTCCAAGAAATCTAATGATATAGTTTTTTTTCCTTCTCAATACAAGTTAAATAATTATGATAAGTTGTGGACATTTTAGGACCAATAATTTAACCGCAAAGTTCCATTTATATATTATTGCTAAGAATTTAATTTTTTATATTAAATTTAAAACATTAACATACACCTAATCTAGATATGTGGTAAGAGGGAACCAAACTCATTTTATAATATTGATGCCTGTTCCAAAAAAAAAAAGTATCCTAAAGAGTGCTTATTTGTGGCATGATTATGGCTTCTACATATGGGACAATATTTTTGGTGCCATTTTCTCAAATTAGCCTCTTTTTTTAATTTATTTCTAAATATACATTTTAGTCAATTCACTTCTGCCCCAAAATATAATAAAAATAAAGAAAAAGAATTCTTAATAGAATTGTATGAACTAAGCTTTATTCTTTTTGTAAAAAAATTGAAAAAAAGAGAGAATGGTATATGAAGATTCTCATACATGGTTTGCATAGTTACCGAGAAAGCAAATTCCAACAATTTCATGCTATTCTTTAATAAAAAGTTACACATGAAACCTAACTTAATTAATTTAAGAGTTATTGATTTTAATGTTACAATTTTCTTCTCAATTTAATAAACAATACCTAAATCTTACGTAGCAGTATTATTAGTGATATCTTATAATAAAAAAAATGAATATCACATCTAATTTTGGACTTATTCATTTATTTCATTATCATGTTCATTCACCCTTATGATTTGTTACCAATAAGATCTAACACAGTTGATAAATAGTTGAATTTCTTAACAAAAGTTCGACTTTTTTTTTTATTGTTTTAATTGAGTGTATGGAGAAAACTGTGTTGGAAGAGACAAAACACATTTAACGATCTCTATAAAGTAGATTTATCTCATATATCTTTTATTATAAAAATACTTCTTTAATCATCATACACGTGCCATCATCTTAATCATCTAATATCATGAGATTAATAAAAAATAAAAATAAAATATCTATCCATTTCACAGAATTTTTAAACCACTTAATTTTGTTTCTTTGGATATTGATATGCATTGATGCAAAAGGTAACAAAACATTAAGAAACTGTGACGCGGGAATAGAATTCATTCTGGGACCATATCAGGATAGAGGGTGCTGAATAGTGTGATGTGATCAACGAACACTAAAAACATATGTAAATTTAGTTATTATATCTATAAAGTTATATAAATTAATATTTTATTTAAAATACTTTTCAAAATATGACAAGTATAAATTATTTCCAATTTAAGACTTCTCTTGAACTAAAGTTTTTACTTCAACTTTGAAGCAGAAGAATGAAATAGTAAAAGAAAAGGAAGATGCAGTGCCTTTTGTTTGTTGCATTTGGTTATACTTGAAATTATAAGTATATGATTTCCTAAAAAAGAAAGTGAACACGTGAGCATTTGGATTTTTGAATGAAAACAAGTACAACTATAGATAATGTATCTTTCTCCTCAGTTTCTTTCCTTTCGTTGTTCATTGTCCTCCAAAAATCCAACACCTTCCCTCACAACCTTCATTTCTTCCACTTCCAACAACACTAACACCATCTATTATTCTGCGTACAAAAGTTGACTGCCACGTCACCAACACTTTCCACATCACACGTGTCACAGTTCCACTTCACTACAGTCTTAGGTAAATGCCACAAAAAGTTCTTACTAAACTCAACCAAAATGTAAAAAATTGAACTTTTGACATTTAGTTTAATTCTTTAGTCTAACCACTTTTCTAATTTAGTTTAGTTTTACGATTTATGCATTATGTTGAGCATGTAACTGAGTATAGTGTGTGAAAAATGGTGGAAATTATGCAGACATAGGAGTTATATCAGATAATGTATCGTGGTGCACAGGTGAAGCCACAATTATCCGCAATTCCTTATCCTACTTGGAACTTTATGATGAGTCTTGCTCTTGCTCCACCAGGGTCCACGAATTTTGGTTAATTATTAATGCTAATGGGACCTTTTAAAAATGTAAAGTGGTTCTTTAGCTTTAAAAAAAACGAAGAGGCACTGTCATGGAACAGGAGAATAATATATGATAAAATCATTTTAGTGGAAGGTTCATTGGGCATAAATAAAGATGGGAATGAGATATATGCGTTGGAGTTGGAGCATTTTTTTCTGGTCAAATTGTGTTAAAAGACAGATAGATATAAAAGGGGTGAAGAAGAAGGTGATTATTATCAACAAAGTGAAATCCTTGTTTAGTGGGATTCTCATTCTCTTCCCACCACTCACTCACTCATTCATTCACACTAACCAAATACCTCTCATATTCCCTCCTATTTTCCCTCCTCCTGCATTTTTTTTATTATTATTGTTACTACTATTTTCATTGTTTTGGTGAAAAAAAAGGAGTTCTCGTTGTTTCCCTTTTGAGTCCCAGTGCTGGTTGCCACGTGGGTCCCCTGCACTCAACCCACATGATTGTGACACTCATCATAGTAGTGACAGACAACAATAAAGTTTCCTTCTTCAACTGCCCCTCCTTTCAATGTTCATGGTGTGTGCAGCTAGCTAGCAAGCTAAACTAGTATGCTTCTTTTTCTCTTCATTTTGTCCCTTTACCATTCATTCATACAAATACTACTTTGATACCTACCTTCTTTTTTACATAGATATTAGACAAAGATTTGTTTCTGAAAATAGATTTGATGTGAAAATATGAGTGTTCCAATCATTGACTCTGAAAACTCATCAGACTAATAATCTAGGTGCATGCTTATTTTGTTCTCTACTTATATTTCATCTTTTTTTTTTTGACTCTGATAAACTCAGTATTTAGAGTTCTTTCAACCGTCTCCCTGTGTAAAACCTATGCTTGGGAACTCACCCCGTTTTTCAAGCTGTTATGCAGTTCTATCTATGTTGGTTTTTTATGCTGCTATGTTGTTCTGTGTTGCTTTCTTAAGCTGCTATGTTGTTCTATGTTGCTTTCTTAACCTTTTATGCTGTTCTTTGTTGGTTTCTTAAGCTTTTATGTTGATTTCTTAAGCTTTTAATTACGTTCTTCTACGTTGCTTTCTTAATCTTTTGTGTTGTTCTACGTTGGTTTCTTAGGCTTTTATGTTCTGTGCTGGTTTTATGTCTGGCATTCATTTTGAAAGCAAGTGGTTGCTGTTGTAAACTTTATATCCTGCCGGCTAAAGTGTTAATTTTGGAGTAAACATATGATTCTGGGCATACTATTTTATTTTTATTTTTTTTGCGTAGTTTTATAGTTATTTATGTTAGAATGTTGTTTAATTGTTTTTGTTGGTGAATTTTTTCCTGTGGAAACTTCTGAAAAGGGACTCGACCAGGTGAGTTTTCCTCGGAGATCAAAGAAGTTTATATGTTTCGCCGAAATCTTAGCAGGGTTCCTCTCAAAATATTGACGAGGTGGCTCATATTCCTTACTATCTTGAAAGTCAGTTCAGCTATCAAAGATCCTGATATAGAAGGTGTGGTAAAATTTACTGTTATTCTTTTCTCACCTGAAGCATTTCTTGTTTGAATTTAATTTTTATTCCCTGCGTTACCGTATCAATGAACCGTATGATCATACATGTTTGGAAAAACTGTTTGAAGTCTTCAGTACAAATGAAGAACCTCAGTTATTGTAAAAATATGACTCTTTCTTTATTTTAAGTGCAGAAAACCAGTTAGAGATTTTATATTGACAGAGGATCCAATTTAAAAGCCTAAATTGTTCACTTGTTTCTTTGTCTTTATTTTACGATTTAGTTCTTATACTTGAAAATTTAAAGTTTTAGGTTCCTGTAAATGTATTTCGCGAATGATTTCAACCCCTACTTCACAATTTTTATTATTTACTGATATCCTTATTGAATTGTTCAGAGCTAACTATTTTGGCTAATATCCAGGTGAAGCTCTGTTAGATCTTTTACATTTCCTCAATGATTCCAATAAGCAAATAACGGACTGGGACGGCCATATGGTTAGCCCGTGCTTCAGTTGGTCTCATGTCACTTGTAAAAACGGACATGTCATATCACTGTAAGTTCATCATCCTAGAAAGTATTAATTTGCATGTTTGGTTAGACATTTGGAACCTCGGATCCATGTTTCTGGATGTAAAAAATACAAGTTATTCGAAGTTCCTTCAATTTGAATGTGGATCATGGATCTAACGCGAATTAAACATTCAATAAATGTTGTTTATTGCTATTATATTCTTAGTCAAGTCTCATCATCCTTTATTCAAACATCTTTACTGCATATAGGAACCTCTCAAACATTTGCAGAAATTTAACTTGTGAGTGTTACTCAATCTACAGGGCCATGGCTTCGGTTGGATTTGTTGGAACACTATCTCCCTCAATTACCAAGTTGAAATATTTGGTTAGCGTGTAAGTTGTCACCATGATAAGAAATCGATGTAAAATATATCCCAGTCTTTGGTTTAGTGAAACAGATTGACCAGTGACGTGTTTTTTTTTTCCTTACATTATAGTAATCTGTCTTGTAATGCAGGGAATTGCAGAACAACAATCTTTCAGGACCCTTACCCGATTACATTTCCTACTTGAAAGACCTACAATATCTAAATCTTGCTGGCAATAATTTTAGTGGTTCTATACCAGATAAATGGGATGAACTATCCAATCTAAAGTATCTGTAAGCCATCACTTTCCATTTCTCTGGCCTTTCATATCCTTTTATAGCTCTGTGTGTAAAAAGAGATTTGAAAATAAGATCTTCTTGGTGGGATAAGCAGTTCGAAATTGAAAATGATGGTCTCATGTGATTCAGTGTTTTGAGAATGAACAACTTCCTCAATCAACTACAAATCCTAAAGGGTCAGCGAAACTATAAAAAAATATTGTATCCAGAGACTATTTTGGTTTTTATGTTTAGTTGCTGCCATACTCATTCTTAAAATATCTGTCCATTCCCTATGTTCTTTCTTACTATAACTGACTAGTGTTTTCATTTGACAGGGATCTTTCATCTAATGCTCTTACTGGAAGGATCCCAATGCAACTCTTTTCAGTTCCAATGTTTAAGTAAATTTCATTATAACTATGTACTCATTTGAGTATTTTCTTTCAATGAAAAGCATTTCTTTACGCTCTCATTAATTTTTGTTTCAATCATTGCTTTCAGCTTTTCAGACACGCACCTTCAGTGTGGTCCTGGTTTCCAGCAGAGTTGCACTTCTAAATCTGAAAATCCAGGTTTGATTGCTTACACACAAACAGTATGGAATTATGCTTTGTTACCTATGAAATTAAATGTAATGCAAGTTGCAGAATATGAGCAATAAATGAAATAAAAACAAAAAAGGTTTGGTAGTGGCTACCTAATATTGGCATCTTCCCGCAGATTCAAGCCACAAATCAAAATTGGCAAAAATTGTACGTTATGCAAGTTGTGGTGCCTTTGCACTTCTGTGTCTTGGGGCTATCCTTACATATCGACACCATCAAATGCGTAGGAACCAAAGGGAAGTCTTTGTTGATGTTTCAGGTCATTTTTCTTTCCTTACTTAGCTTAACAAATGTCCTAGTAGCACATAAGGAAATGCTTGTCATGAGACTAATTCACACTCAAAGTTTTTTCAGATATTATTTCTTGTCTTTATCCTAATCATTCTTTTATAACGAGAATATAGAAAACATTAGTTTTAGATTTGGCTCCTGAAAATAAGCAAACAGGCTAAAGTACGTAATTTTACTTGTTAACTAAAACCCATCGGCTAATATTTTAATATATTTATGATCTGGTATAGTATTTGTTAATTTTCATACATGAAAAATAATACTTTAACATCAAAAACAACCATTTAACAACTCTATTATAGCAGTATAATAATAAAAATGGATGATTGACAAGTTAAATGAGGTTTTCACATATGGAGTTGTCAAAGTATCACTGTACCTTTCATATTAAAGACTCTGATTACTTATTTGCTAATTTAAATTGAACATTGATTTTACAAGAGTGTTTTTCAGCAGTTTTGGAAGAGTTACATCCGTAGATATATGTATATAAATACAATGAGCATCGAAGAGTATACTAATTCATTTGCACCCTCCAAGTATTATGGATGATTTTAAGAGTTTCAAGCTATATTTAAATATATAGATAACAAAGTTTTAAAAAAAGAAATTTCTCATAAAATTTAAAATTTTCTTTAATTTCATTTCAGTTCTGTTTTCTGTGAACAAAAAGGGTTGATGCATATTCCATACACCTTAGAAAAGTGATAGTAACATCTGACAAATTTATTCTCCAGGTGAAGACGAGAGCAAAATCTCCCTTGGACAATTGAGAAGATTTTCATGGCGTGAACTACAACTTGCCACCAAAAATTTCAGTGAAGGCAATATAATTGGTCAGGGTGGTTTTGGAAAAGTGTACAAAGGAGTACTCTGTGATAACACCAAAGTAGCTGTGAAACGCCTCGTTGATTATCACAACCCTGGTGGAGAGGCTGCATTCGAGAGAGAAGTTCAACTTATAAGTGTTGCAGTTCACAGAAACCTCTTAAGACTCATTGGCTTCTGCACAACCTCAACTGAAAGAATCCTTGTATACCCTTTCATGGAAAATCTTAGCGTAGCTTATCGACTGAGAGGTAAAACTACATTACTGACTTTAACATTTGATCAAGCTTCAAACTTAAGTTTCCTGAAGTTTCCTACATGTTAAGAAATGAACTTTAAGTCTAATTCAACAAAATTGACTTGTAAGATAAAGTTTGTAGCCACTTTAACTTTGTCTATAGTTGATGTAGGACTTCCAAAGGTGGCTGTTAAAAATATTTGAGAATTTTACTATTCTGATCCATCCCTTTCCAAGTTTTGTGCTTTTTGTTTAACACTGTTTCTCTATGCTGCCTTAGAATTAAAACCTGGTGAGAAAGGCTTGGACTGGCCAACAAGAAAACGCATAGCTTTTGGAACAGCTCATGGTTTGGAGTACCTACACGAGCAATGCAATCCGAAGATAATACATCGTGATCTAAAGGCTGCAAATATCCTTCTAGATGATGAATTTGAAGCTGTTCTTGGTGACTTCGGGCTAGCCAAGCTGGTTGATGCAAGGATGACTCATGTGACCACTCAAGTGCGTGGCACAATGGGTCACATTGCCCCAGAATATTTGTCCACAGGAAAATCTTCAGAGAAGACTGATGTGTTTGGATATGGCATAACACTTCTTGAACTAGTGACCGGTGAGCGTGCAATAGACCTCTCTCGGCTTGAAGAGGACGAGGATGTTCTTCTGATTGATTATGTAATTCGCCTCTCTCCATTTACTTTATACTTGGCCCTTGGAACTTTTGTGATGAATAGATTATAGTGATGAAGTTTGAATGTGCAGGTGAAAAAGATGGTGAGAGAAAAAAGGTTGGAGGACATGGTGGATAGAAATTTGGAGAGGTATGATCCAAAGGAAGTTGAGACGATTCTTCAGGTTGCATTGCTTTGCACACAAGGTTACCCTGAGGATCGTCCAAGCATGTCAGAGGTGGTGAAAATGCTGCAGGGAGTGGGGTTGGCAGATAGATGGGCTGATTGGCAGCAACTTGAAGAGGCTAGGAATCAAGAATTCTCACTCATGACTCACCAATTTGTTTGGAATGATGAATCTACGCTTGATCAAGAAGCCATACAACTTTCCAGAGCAAGATAAGCTGGAGAGTCAATTTTGAAATGTGGTAGCTTCTTCTGCCATTGAATATAATATATACATACATATACATATTTGTACTTTAATGTACTCTAAAGAAAAATGTATAAGTGCGTTTATACAATGGAAAAGAGAGGAAAGAAATGAAGGGGTTTTAGTTTTAGCACAGGCAACATGTTGGAACATGAACAGAGGGGAAGATTCAGGTTGCAGTATGTATACCACAACTGTGTTGCTTTTGTAACCTTGGAAATGCCCTGTGCTTGTATTAGTTCCTATAATCTTTCTTTTCTGCAGTTTCTTCTGGTTTTTGGTTTTCAGGGATCCGAAGGCATGAAAACCAACCAATATATATCTTGAGAAGAGAGCAGTGTTTATATTAAAAAATGATATCAATTAAATGAAACTCCTAACAAGATAAGTTATGTCTTGCCAATTGATAATATCTGCAGGTTGATTTTGCTGTGATGTTAATCTGTTTCTTAAACAATGAATGAAGTGAAAATGAGTTCATCTATAGTTATAGTTGTTATACAAATTACATGACCTTTTGACAAAAAAAATCTCTTTAGAGATTTGAGACCAATCCACATGATCAAAGTTAGAATTGGTAATGGTGATTATATGTCACTTGAAGAAAAATGGATAATTGCAAAAAGTTATGTGAACATGTACTTATTTATGACATTGTTTTTGAAATTGACCAAATCTTATTTAATTTATCACATACTTATTGAATGTTGTTTTCAAGATAAATATTAAAGATGCACTTGACCAATACATCTTGAGGTAAACAAGTTGTTTTCCGAAGAGATATGGCACAAGAGGCTTGAACATCATCATCATCATCAAATATTATTGCAATTAAGTAAAAAAAAGTTTGGCACTTTAAATATTAAAAAAGACCACTAATAATATTAAAAAGACAAGCAAAAAAAAAAAAAAACAAAAAAAATAAAAAAAAAAA
>Ga0209589_1008544_pt1 | contig 15925 bp, 10 predicted proteins | sample CowpeawhiteBW_FD_187525 | JGI IMG/M metagenome (GOLD analysis project Ga0209589, IMG submission 187525) | Root nodule microbial communities of legume samples collected from California USA - Cow pea white BW (SPAdes) (version 2) | ecosystem: Host-associated > Plants > Roots > Nodule | place: USA... | reverse complement strand
GATAGATAAAGCAATTGGAGGATGACAAGATTCAAACATGAACCAAATTTTTTGAATTACCATGATAAAGATGTATACTATTTTCATTTATGTTTTGTTGAATACAATGATACAAATTTCCTAGTATGAGCCTTGTAGTGAGCATGATGGAGACACATTGGTACTTGATTTTATTGTAATTATCATCTCATACATTATTTAAAAAAATTATTTAAATATTAAAATATTTAAAAATTTAAAAAAAATAAAAAATTTAATTTTGTATGCGGGTTGGTGAGCCAACCCACTTAACCCACCAACCCATGGTGGGTTGAGCCGGGTTGTAAAAAATCTGACTCACCTTAAAGTGAGTCGGGTTGGGCTCACTCGTTTTCTGACCCGGCCCGTGGTGAGCCAACCCGTGTGAGCCGGGTTGGCTCACTTTGACATGTCTTATAATGGACAACAACTTGTAATAGACACTCTTAACGTGGATTATCAAAGCCAGATATAAATCTGCAATAGTAGACCGGTTGGCATTGTGACAAATGGCATAAAGAATCTATATATATATATATATATATATATATATATAGATGGATATATAGATAGATATAAATTGATATGGGTACACCATTTGAGAAGAAAAAATTCTTGATTAAATTTATTCAATGTAAATCAGTACAAGAGAATATATATATATATATATATATATATATATATATATATATATATATATATATATATAGAGAGAGAGAGAGAGAGAGAGAGAGAGAGAACTCTACCCCTGGCATAATGATTACAATGATGTCTAGTTTCTTACAATACAAGAGAACATATATAAATCAACTATTAGCAATACTTACAATCCAGTTCAACATGATAGGACCAAACACCAAGGTAGTAAAAATTGAGATTGTGGTTAAGATAGTGAATGGTTCACAAAATCGTAAATCATGAGATTGTGCCATGGATCATTGATTTTACTTTATACAAACAAAATCAATCTCTTGATCAATATTTTGTAAGAACGAGGACAAGAGATGTAAACATGCCACTTCTAAATTTCTTAATTGTAAATTGGATTGGATTTGGGTGAAAGGATGGACATAGCTAGTGCACATTACGTGAAGTACGTTACATATGTCTTTATTGGGTTTTATTTTAATTAAAACCCATTCATCCAAGGTGAACCAGTGCAGCATAAAAACCTAGAACAAGAAGGTGAATTTTAATTTCCTTAATTTTAAATTCAGTTTGGGTTTTATTTTAATTGAAACTTCATCGGTCCAATAAAGTGAATAGGTGATGCAGCAGAAAACACACATAACAGGGTTAATTTTTAATTGCATTAGTTATTAATTGGTGTTAGGTTTTATTTTAACTGAACCCCATTCACCAAAAAATTTGAACCTCTGCAGCAGAAAGTGTTGATCCACACTATTCCATGATTTTCCTTGAAAATCCACATGATTTCATTACCTGACAATCATGTGTAAGATCTGAACTGAAAATACTCCAAGCTCGTAGGATTGAACGTTTCAGGATGTAAATATCAATTTTAGCTATACTGCCAAACACATAAGGGTAGACAGACACTTTATTAAAGAAAAATTAATAGTGGCCTAATCACAACTTCATATGTCCCTTCTAGGCTTCAATGAGTAGATATGTCTATAAAAGGTCTTCCCACTAAATGATATCATGATCTCACATGCAAGTTACGAATGATAAGTTATGAATGATAAATATCTATTCACTTGCATGAGGGGGAGTGTTGTTGGAAGATTCTGGAGGTCTCTGTAATAATTAATTTAGGATTAGAGTTCTATATAGAGTGATGTCCTGTCTCATTGAATCAATTCAATAAAATTGCTTATCTTCTATAGTTAATCTTTTTCAAGTATGAATATAAAACTTAGGCTCTTTAGGAAATAAAATGAAATATTGAACTTCATGATCACAAGATGAAGAAGGCATTTAGTTTACTAATAGTTAAAACCAGATCACCCCTGACAAATGTAACGGGTTTAGGCTCATCTCTATGTATTGTCCTATTTATAAATGCATAACCCTATGCGTTTAATACACATTAGGGATTCAGCCTATGCCTCTCTCTCTCCTATTTTAACAATCCCGATAATGAACAAGAAGATTTGCAAGTAGTATGAATGCGAGCAATTTCTATCACATGTCTATTTTCACTATGATATTCCATTCTTAGACATCAATCTTCATCACTAGTTTGCGATGTTCTCTAAGCTCTCCCAATGAGCGCAAAGGTTGGTATTAAAGCTTCTCACCAAGTCTTACAGCTACAAAAGAGTGGTTCCTGTGGTTATGTTGACATACTGCTTTGACAAGGACTAGCCAAGTAGTTGATTCACAACAAGCTCACATGGGCGGCTACGAAGTGTTTGCCAAATACCAATTGCAAGACACAAGACACGAATCTCACACTCGAAATATAAGATTCAAGACAAATTTATTTTTAAGGGCCATGAGACAAGTTTGAATCACACGAATGAGTAGTTAATAATTTAATTATTTCTTTAGACAAATGGAGTACATTTGTCAACATGATATTAACATGATGTATGAGTAGTGTTCTTTAAACAGACTGTTTGTTCTGAGCAATTTGACATTATTAATTGACCATGTTAGATATAGATCTACACAACATAGTACTGCTCGTTTGACAGGGTTAAGCATCTTTTCCAGAATGTACCTTAATACCCGTATTAGTTGCTTCCCGAGAGGCTTCCAGCAATGGATCAAACATAGGGTTGAATGCCACAGTAAAAGCGCAATCAACTATATATCCTAGAAACAGAATCCATAACAAGGGTTCAACAGGAGTAAAATTAAAAAATACACTAGTTACTAGTATTATTATAGCTATAGAAGAATTGATAAACAATTTCCGGTGCATTACCATCAACATGGGTGCCAAAATCCAGTTTCATCACATCATCATATTGAAGTATAGTCTTGTCCCCTGAATTTGGGGTCCAGTGAGCAGCAACCCTGGAGGAGTAAGAGAGTTACATTTAAGAAAACAATATGATGAAAAAACCACAAACAACTGAAACTGTGAACATCGTATTGGAACAACAAATTTTCAACTATCTTTGGCAGTTACTTGTAAGTCAGTTACACAACAAACTATATGCAGTTAATAGGAGAAGTCGCTATGACAAATATACTGATCCAACACATACTTCAGTGTCATGGTTGTCATTGTCAAATAGCAGATCGGCCTACCTGAAAATTCGATAGCAGGATAGTGCAATAACTGCTATTCTAAAACTTCATATGTATATTAAAAAATTAATATATATATATATATATAAGTATATATAAGCTGGAAAAAGAAAAGAAAATTTTCATACACTAATCATAATTAATAGTAAAAACTATATAGTACCTGAAAAATATACAGTATAAAGTCAAGAAAAAGCAAATATAAAACCTAAATTAAAAACATATAGTATGCCAATTCTTAATAATACTAATCAGTAACTAAAGTAAAAAATCACAAAATCAATTAAAAATAAGAATTAAAGGCTGCAGAATACAACTAATACAAAAATTCAGAAACCGAATAAGAAACTAAAAGCCACAAGTGAGAGAAAAGCAACTAGAACACAATTTAATAAAAAGATCGAATAAAAACACAGAAAAAAAATAATTTAAAAAATCAGAAACCAAATATGAAAGAGAAACACCAGAAAGAAAAATAAGGTCAAAGTATAACATTTAACAATGAAATAATAACCAAAATACAGAATACAAAAATAAAAAAGACTGAAAAAGGAATTAAATGAAATAGTAAATAAATGAAGAAAAAGGTCTTGATAAAGAGGCATGCAATGAGAAGAGGTGTATATATATATATATATATATATATATATATATATTCAGTAGTTTTCTTCCTCCCTGCAGAATACAAGGTGCAGTTGAAGATGGCAGTGAACAGTGACAAAGATGATTAGGGAGATGGGGGCAAGCGAACAGTAGTGGTGGCTTAGCGAGAGGGCAGTGAGCGAGAAGGAGTACCATTTATTTAAAAATGAAAGTGAACCCGTGAAAGTGAAAACGCAAACGGACTTATTTAAAACTATTCGTGAGCCCTCGCAGGGCGAGCTGCCTCAGATCTTTAAATACTGAAAATATCTCTGCCGCTTGGCCTTGTTGGGTGAGCAAACAAGATTTGTTGGTCGAACTGACTCATCCAGCGAGCAAAAATTGCAAGGTTGAATGGTAGTTGGGCGAGCAGAAATTGCGAGAGCAAGTGGTCGTTGAGAGAACTGACTTGCCCGGCGAGAAATGCCAATCTTTTTTTTTGGGTGGAAAAGTCAAATACAAGTATATATATATATATATATATATATATATATATATATATATATATATATATATCTTTGTCCTTAGTTTCATAACCCTTCTTTTTGGTTCTTTTCCTGCACACTTTTTCTTCATCTTTCAATTGTTTGGTTTGTTTTATGTCGATCTTCAAGGTACTTTCTCTCTTAACACAACCTTGATTACACATTTTCTCCTTAGTTATGTTCAAATGGTGTATCTTCAATTTCATTGAATTAAATAGTTTCTAAGTCACAAATTTGATTATTTCTACTACTTTTTAATATTTTTATTTATTGTTTATCTATTTACACAGAAATTTTTTACTCTCAATTTAAAGTGTTGAATTGCTTATATCCTTAATTGACTGGGTAGCATAAAAAACTTGTTATTCATTCTCTTCGATCAGTATCTTTTGTTTCATTTGAAGAACCTTAATTTCACTAAAATAATTTTCATTATCTCTCGATAGTTCCAACTGATTTGATATCTAATAAGTTGTCTTAAATCTTCAAGGTACTTTCCTTCTTATCATACTCTTAATTATACCTTCTTTTTTCTTTACACAATTTTGTTCAATGGTACATCAAATCATTTCTAAGGCACGCATTTGATCAATTTTAATTCTTTTTAATATTGTTATTTGCATTTGATCAATTTTAATTCTTTTTAATATTGTTATTTATTAATTTTGATCATGTAGAATATTATCTCAATGATTTGTTATATAGTTAATTTTGTTTTCTAAGTTGTTATGATAAGTCTAATTTTACTATCCCAATTATGTAAAAACGTTTCATTTATTATAATATAATAATTCGTTGTCATAAATCTTTTCATCAACATCCAACATAAATTTAAGTTCAAAACATGAAATATCTATGTCTAAATTCGAATTATTATTAATTTAATTTTTCTCTGCGATTTTGTTTAAATGGTGTATTCTAATCTTTATTAATATAAGAGATCTCATTATAAGGAAATAAAAAGACATTTGAGATATTTTTAAACTTCATTATTTGTTTTGTTCTTATAATTTTTTCTAAATAATTTTTAACTTTATCAACTTTGTTTCATTTGTCCTTTCTTTTTCTTTCATTTGTTACCTATGTTAATTTGCATAAAAAAAGAACACCGTAGATCAAGATTTACAAGTACCAACTCAATAAGAAAACAGATACGGTCGCAAATACGAGTATACATATTACCAAGTGAAGATAGGGTGAGACAAAAATTATACATGTTGGGTATAAGGATGAATTTTTACTTCCGGAATATGTATGGATTGGATAATAAAACTCACACCTGTCCTTGTCCCATTACCATCCCTACCATCCCTAGTCTCGTCCCATTACCATCCCTAGCCGCTATTCACTACCAAGTACAGTGCAACCTTTGATTTGATCATTGTAAAATGATTTCAAATTACTCTTCTTGCTCAAATCTCTTATGGTCACAAATACCAAAGTGTTGCTCTTCTCATGTCAATTATCACATGTTCCCCTCCATTAAAAAGAATCTATGATGTGTAAGCAAGTTAGCTAAAGAAATTGTATATCTATTGAATTTCATGCCACTCGGTATGATTTCAAATCTTAGGTCACCAATCAAGTGTAGGTGCATAGGTATATGGGTCTTGATGGTCTTTATGTGTATCCACACCTTCAACTACAACCCAAATTGGTTCCCATGCACATTTACTTTCCAATTCAATAAACGACACCATAAATAGTTGTACTAAATGTATCATCTTAGGTTAGGCCATCCGAATAGTTACGTTTTTAAGCGTGTGTTACACCAATTTAATTTTATGTTTTCTAATAAAATGTATCGAATTTTAGTTGTACTAGTTGTATGAGAAAGTCACAGACTTCTCCCCACTTTATCTGAATATATTTACTCTTCACCTTTATAATTGGCTTAATAGGACCATCCATGTTCTCTTCACTAATAATTATCACCTTCGTAGATGCTTATTCTCACTTTACTTGGCTATGCTACTTAAACATAATTTAGAAACATTGACTAGTTTTACAAAAATTTTGACCACGGTTGAACTTCAATTTAACATTAGACTCAATTTACAAATTGACAAAGGAGGACCATTGAACACAAACAAAGACATATGGTTGAACTTGGTCCCACCCTACCCAGTCATGCTTATTAATCAACTTTTCTAATTGGTTCTTCCACCTTTCTTCCTCACATTCCAGATCATCCAACGCACGATTTTGCCATCTTTTTTATTAGTAGGTGCTATTACTACGTTTTCTCAAGCACATTCGTTTTGATTGAATTTTTCTTTAACAATCACTCATCCAGATTGATTCCCACATCATTAAGGCTCTTCATGGCACTTCACTCGATATTTAGTACAAAAAGGGAGAAACCACGTCTACAGAGGAAAGTAGAAAACAAAAGTATAAAGTGTTACCAGTTTAAAGAGCATCCTGTGGGGAATGCAATGCCAGCTTGAAGGCCATCCTCTGATATTAGCTTACGAACAGTGTTCTCCAATGTTTCACATAAGTCGGTCATTAACATTCCAGGCTTTATAATGCCTTTCATATATTTGCGAACCTACTTATAGATAAAAAGAGTATACTGAGTTACAGATATAAATAATAACATCATTAATGAAAAAATAAATATAAAAAACCAGATGGAACAACAAGGTATATATACAAAAGGAAACCAAGACTTATTTGAATATAACGGAGTACAAGGAATGTGAGAGCATGATTGAACATTTGAATATTACTAATAGTATATTTTGGACATATATTCTAATCACTTGATCTGTATTAAACCTACCTAATTTTCTCTAAAAATTTGCCACAATTCTTGAAGAACTTAAAATAAGGGTCAGACCCACTATAATTTTGCCCTCCACTTCCCACCTTCATTTCCTTCTCTATACCATATTCAAACCATAAAAAGTGACAATCTTGACAAATTTTATTTTCAAAAACTAGCCATCAAAATAAAGGGTTATAAGAGCTGGAAAGTAAACCAAAATTACAACCTGACGATGAACTTCTGCTGCTCGACGAACTGAATTATATATTGGTTTCTGCAGGCGCTCCAGTTCTCTCTTCTCCTCTGATGTAGTTCTCCATAGGTTACTGGCATAAAGATTCTAACATTACAAAGAAAATTTACATAGAATATTTAAAAAAGGATGAGAGTCAAACAGCTGTAAATGTCAGTGTGTAAGTTCACTCACATGTCACTTGTGTAGACAATTAATTATACTTCCAATAGTAGGCTTCTTTCACTCATTTGGTTTATTTCAGATTTGAGGGGAGTCTCAATAGCTTTGATAAGGATTTATGGTTGAGCAAATGAAAATTATTATGATTTATAATACTCCAAGATTGAAAAAAAAAATTAGCTATTTTTAGCTTTTTTTCAAAATCCTAGAAAAACAACATCTTTAGGACCATAATCTCTTAGTGCAATCCTATTTCCAGTCAAAGCAGTGAGGTGAAATGTAGTTTGGAAAACCATATAAAAAATCAGTACGGCAGTATGGCAGGTCACTGCGGCTACTGTATTAAATACACTGGCTGCATACTTTCAAAAAATGAAAACTAGTAAACACAACCATAATTAGGGTTAGAGATGTTTTTGGCTCGTTCTATAATACCAAATTTTGGTATTAGTCATCTAAAACTTGGCTTCCTGTTGTTTTTATTTAAAAGACAAATCTTTTTTGTTTGTTACTTAACATTGATTTGTTAAGTCTGGACTCTTTACATGTCAAATGGACTGCTAGCAGAAATTTGACATGCTTGTTTTCTCCAAAATTGCTAGAGAACTTCCGATTTGACATGCTTCTATCGGTAAGTATTTCAAGTAATATGCTTGGTCTGAAAGCGAATAAATAAATGCTGTTTCAACAGGAATATTATGGTAGCATTATTCCTTGTAATGACTACATCATCAACATACACAACTAAGTAAACATATTTTCCACGAGAATTATGAAATTAGAAAACCAAGTGATCTACTTCACTATATAATTCAACACAATACAATTTTTCAAACCAAGTTGTTGGAGATTGTTTAAACCTAGAGAGATTGACAAAGTTTGTAAACGAGAATAGACTCTGCCTAAGCAACAAATCCAAGAGGTTGTTTTATGTAGATTTCTCACCAAAATCACCAAGAAGAAAGACATTTTAATGTCTACCTGATGGAGGGCCCAACGGTGAATAGCAATCACAACAAGAAAAAAGACAAATCATAGTGATTTTGACAACAGGAGAAAAAGCATCCCCATAATCAAGACCATATATCTAGGTATCCCCACGACCAACCTTACTATTTTGCCCAACTTTCATATAAAGTTCCATTTGGAAAAAAAAAAAACAAAGGATATCATGCAGTGATAATAGCATTTAATGAGTGAGTAGGGAGGACAATTAGAACTAAATTGCATTTAACGATAATATGTAGGGAGGTATATGAAACAAAGGATGAAAGATGGAAATTGCTTTTAGTGGCTAATTTGCATTCAACATTGAAAGACTAAATTGAAAAAACATACACTGCCAAGGACAGAAAAGATCATTCAGTCTTCTTTTTTACTTAGGTAGATTTAGATGACCCAAGCAATCATGAAGCAGCTTCATAGGCAACGATTAAAATCAAGACAGACATTTGTTTCAGTGATAGAGTCCTTGACATTCATGTCTTATGCCAATCAATCAACTCATACCAAGTTCCTCTATAACAAAATAATTCTCATCGGATGACATTGAACAATTCAATGATTAGTTAGTTGACTAAGGAAGATTAAATTGAAAGGAAAATTAGGGACAAAATGAACAAACTTCAAGTTTAAGGAAGGAGAAAGACAAATTGAACCAAGTCACCGGAAAGCAACTTTAGAGCCATTTGCAAGGGCAGTCAAATGAGGAAATTTTGGAGAAGATAATGAGGTGAATAAGGAAAAATAATGGAGAAGTAATCAAAAGCACCAAAATCAATTATATGTGGACCTTGACAATCAATAGATAGAGAAAAGTGGGTCGTGGAGGATGGTTGGGCTTTGCAATTGGATTTCAATCAAAGGTCTTCGCTATACACATCTTCAAAAAGCCGGTGCTCGATTTGGCTTACATGAATACATTGGCTAACAATGCAAGGAATAACACATTTCTTGAGTGTGTCCCATCCTCTTATAATAAGAACACTGAGTTCAACCACTTCTCTCACCACGTCCACCTCAACTTCCATGTACTCCTCTTCCATGACTTGACACCATGGAAGAGAAATCAATAGATTCAACCAAATTTTCATTCCTTTTAAGAGTAGCAACACAAAGTTGAGTAATTAAGGAACATGTATCTTCCTTATTCCTTCCAATGAGTCAGCATCAAGGAACATCTTCAACTCTTCCACAGCTGTGTGGACTTGGGCAACAAAGGATATCATGTCAAGGTAATTGTTTTAGAGATGCCGACTTTCTGGAAAAAAATACTTTTGGCGTTCTTCCAAAAGGAACAACTCAAATGAAATTTCAGCTTCTGTAACCAACTCAACAGCTGTCATAACTAAGATGTAGCTCTAACCTACCTGCAGATCTATATTACTAACACTAGCTCTATGTTAACAAGCACACCACTGGTTCAGCCTAGCTTTAGAAAGATAGAGCGGCACGGCACAAAATGCAATTGACTGTTCCTTCTAAACTAAATATATCCAACAAAAGTTCTGCTCAAGCTGCTACAGTCTTGTGCATTCTTGTTTTGTTATTTTCAAGACTTTGGGAGAAGTATAGGTGGTCAACAAAATAAGCATCTACCTACCACGTTAAAATGATATTTTGTCAATTTTTATATTGCAAAGCTTAGATACTTTCTGTTTCAAATGTGGTTAATTAACAACAACAAAAAATAAAAAAATAAAACTTTAGCCGGACAATATGCTTCCTCTGTTTTTTTTTTCCCTTTTCAAAGTAGCAACCCGTCAAACAAAAAAGAAAAAAATGGTAACAGAGTTCATTTTACTCATAATTTCAAATCAAATTTGCAAGAAAAAATGTCAGATATTGCTGAAATTTATTCATCATCAACTTACTCATCTTTGTATTGCTGAATTTCACCTTCAGGGAAATCTCCAGATGGAAATAGGTCAATAACAGAAATTGATGGTGGATCAGTTTGTTCTAAGATTTCTTTCTTTTTCCTGGTCACCCAAAAAAATCAGAAATTCAGAAAAATTTCACCATCAAGAGAACAAGCATTAATGGCAGAATTCAAGTCCTCACTTGCTTCTAGCTTTCTTCTTTTTCTTCTTTTGAACTTCTGTCCGAAGAGAAAATGATTTAACATTAACAACATCATAAAATATATCAGATCCGATATAATCCAAAAGTAAAGCATTAAGCAAGTTTGTGTTCCTCACTGTGAAATGATTAAGCAGGATGATATGGAATCTATGTTTTCATGTGCTATTGATCATGAAATCATGATCTTTCAAGATGTGAATATATTGTTTCTGTTGTAAGAATGTGCGTGACAGCATCAAATCCAATCAAGTTAATTCACTTGAAAACTCATTTGTGGAAATCATGTATGCAAGAATGGTATTTACGTAGCTTTAATAGTATATTTAGTTTACATTTTAGGTATTTGTTTTTCAAATTCTTTCAATCAAATTATGAGTATAAGGTCAAGTTAATTTACACATGTTTGTGAGCTTTCTTGAGGCTTATTTTTTTTATGATATTTGTGACACAATATTTTAGTTGGACCAGGGAAAATAAGTTAAAGTAGGATTAAAATAACTGTGTTTTATACTTTCTTTCTGTGTTGTACAAGTGTACATCACAATAACAATGCGCCCATTCAAAAACAAAGCTTCCAATAATAATTTGACAAAAATGGTATATTTAATAAAAAGAATTACAACCGATTAGAATGTATGGGAGGTAAATCCTGCTGTAGGAGACAAATGTATTCACCTCGTACATGCAAAAGAATTATTTTATTGTTAAACTTTAAAAGATTTGGCAGAAATAAATAAATAAACTGAGTTACTCAGAAAATAAATGAAATATGGACTCATATCTTAACACTTTATTATAAACATGTAATGTGGCAATTAAATAATTTATATTAGGTGAATTCATTTTGCATATAGTTACTACCTTTACTGTCATCTCCTTCTTTTACAGACAATGTAGAAAGGTCACCAACCCCTTCTACGATACTTTGAAGGTCTGAGGCTCCATTTTCTTCTTGCAAGTTGTTCAATTGAGAATTTTCCTCCGCCATTAAAGAAAACCTGCATCCTCAATGAAATTAAAATTGTCAATTCTACAAAACAACCCAAACTTCAATAACAGAAAGAGTGGTTCATCCTGTCCAGTAAGTTCAATGTCAGAATCTAGTTTAGTATATATCAGAAGTCAACAATTTATGTACAACAAGGAGAGATAAGTTACAAAGTAAGGAAGGAAATGTCTATATTGAATACAAGAAACATGACAATCAAACCAGCGAGTTAACTCGTTAACTCGGACGACCTTACAATTTTATATTTGTTGTAAACTCGGGAAATCGGTGAACTCGGTCAAACTCGTGATTTTGCAACCGAGTTGGCGAGAGTTCGAAGAGAAAATCTTTTAAAACCCAAAACAACATTGGTTGGTGTGCGAGAGAAAAGAAAACTCACTGATTAGGGGATTAGGGTTCCACTCTTGTTCTTCTGCCACCCTACACTGGTTCGTTCCTTCTTTTGAACCGCTCGCCTTCGAGTCACAGACTGTCGTCGTCGTGAGCCCTCGCCGTCGTCGTCCGGCAGGTTGAGAGTAAAAGCTGGAGGCTTGGTGGAGAAAGGAAGATCACTCTGCACTGTTTCCTTCTGTGTAAGCGGCGGTGTGGGTGGGATTTTAATTGATTTCAGTTTCTCTCCTCAGACTAATCTCATCTAGGTTTAATTATGTTTTAACCTCGGATAAATTTCAAAACAATTCTAATAATTATTTTGATTTATTAAATATTCAATAAATTTATATTTTTTAATTGAATTTTTATTGTTAAAATTTTTGGTTAATGGATAATATAACTGTTAAATAATTGATATAAATATTATTTGGTGACTTTAGAATAAATTACCATCGCATTTTATTTTATTTTTTTATTATTTTAAACTTCCATAATTTATGATTCTATAATGCTAATATTTTATAACTTATAATTTTTTAATGTTATAGTCGTATAATTTTATAATTTTATATTTTTATAATTTTATAATTTAAAGAATATGGTGACTATTTTGTAAATGATATAATAAGATAATAATTATTAGGATAGTAATTTAACAGTTACATAATCACACGGAAATTTAATAGTAATGATTCAATTGAAAAAATATATATAATTTTATTAAGTACTTAACCTACAAGGAAAAAAATGACCAAAAAAAATAATATTATATTATTTATAATATATTTTTGATTAACTTTTATAATTAGGAAATATGAATTATTTTTAAGAGAGGGGAGAAGGGGTAGGGTTGGACCTTGTACCAGAAAGAGAATTTTACCGTGGTGTGCTTCAACATTAGGAGAGAAAGATAATATCATGAATAAATTGTTGTCCCTTGATTTATTACATTATATGATGAATTGTTATGCTATAATTACTTACATGATTTGATCACTCTTTACCATATTTAAATATTTGTATTAATTATTTGATTCATATCTTATTTTGTGTTACATTTTGTATGTATAAATATAACTTTTCATATTAGTAATAAGGTACATAGAAATTTATCTCTATTATTACTCCTTTCTTCATCTTTCTTTTTCTCTCTATTATTAGTTTTAATGTATAACATGTTATCAGTTATGAGCAAAAGGCTCGAACCACTTACCTGAGCACTAGTGGGAGTGTTTTTCACTATAAGAATAGTGTTATGCGTGTTTTAATTCATACTCTTTCTTCATTTATAATTTTATCTTATATTCTTATTGTTGTGATAAGAATTATTTGACTTTTTTATATCTCAATCTTATTATTATTATTATTTATATTTGATTATGTTGTCTAACATTTGATATTGTTATATTAATTTTATAGTTTCATATGAAATGTGATTATTATTTTATGTGCTAGTTTTAAACATGTCAAACCTTACAAAATATAAATTTGTGGTTATTAATATCATGAGGAAGAATTACTTGTATTGAATATTAGATGTTGAAATACATTTATATGTAATATAGGTCTTGGTGATGTCATTAAATAAATAAATAAAGCAATTTAGAAACTAATTTATTCCTACAACAACAATATCATGAAAAGGGATCTCATAAATATTCTGAATTTATTTTATGTTTTCTTGTGGCTGAACAAATTAATGAGTTTTTGATGAAAAATCATGAAACTTGCCAAAATGGTTATGCTTCATTCTCAAAAGTGAATGCAACAATATTTCTAATTCATATTTTCATGGTCATAGTGGTAGCCTTGGTTGTGGTTGTGGTCATGCTAAGGGGTCACAGTTGTAGACATGGTTATAAAGAAAATTTCAAAGAAACATATCATCAGAAGTGGAACAATAATGTGAAAATGGAAAAGAAAAAGGTGAAAATAATGGTAAATAAGATGAAAATATAAGTTATCATTGTGATGGTAAAAGTCATTTGAGTTGTACTTGTCATACATCAAAGCATCTTATAAAATAAGGAAAAGAACATAGAAATACACTTAACTTATATTTAGCGATATGATAACATGCTTTAGAGAAAAGAAAACAAATAGTCCTTGGAGTGAAAATGATCAACTCAACGATATTTTAGAGATATGGATTTATACACCAAGATCCATTCTAACAAAAAAGTAAAACAGGAAAATAACAATGCAATAGAAATTGTTATCGCCAGTGGGCCAGAGGAATGATCTGAGTATCATTAATAACCCCTTCCAAGATGGAGTATGAATATTGAGTAGACCCATCTTGGACAAGTTTTCTTGAAAGGAAGTAGGATAAAGAGACTTGGTAAGCATGTCAACAACTTGATGTTTGGAAGGAAGATGTGAAATATTGTGTGATTGAGATAATTTAATTATCTCATTCATTAATTTTATATTACATCAATGTCAATCATGCTTGTATTTTATTTTCTTTCTTGATGTTATGATGTATTTTGAATTTTATCTTATGTCAATTATTTGTCTTGTACCCTATCAGTATTAGATTTCATTATGACATGAGTTATGCATTGTATTTTATTTTTTAATTATATTTCTTATTTATTATGATTTCGGACCCTTAGGCGGGATCATAATGGTTGAGAAATTTGGTATTATAGGCATGCATGTTTGAATGTGTATTTAGAACATTCATTTTTTATTGCACAATAATTGTTCATATTAAGTGTTTATGTATTGTTTTTATATAGGCTTCTTTGCCCATGCCATTGACTTGGGTCAAAATTTTGGATGGGACAATTTTGTTAGGATTGAAAAGAATCTATGGACTTGTGTTTGGTAATTACCAATATGGACTATTCTTTAAGAGAAGAAGAGCCTCAAACTCTTACTCTTGAGACCATTATTGTCTAGAGAGCTTCTTGTAAGAAATTGGAACACTCAAGTAGAGTGTGTGATAGAGAATCTTCAAGTGAGACGAATTTGAGGACAAATTCTCTTTAAGAAGGATGGTATGATAGAAGTTTATTTCCTAAACTTCAAGTGATACGAATTTGAGGACAAATTCTCTTCAAGAAGGAGGGAATGATAGAGGACTATCCCAAGATTCCATACAAGAAGAACTTGAAGATGAACTTTTGGGTTTTCTTTTAGAAATTAGTTATGTTTTATGTTTTTGGGCTTTGAGCTTTCTTTTATAATTAGTTTATGCTTTTATATTTTGGGCTTGGGCCTTCTTGTAGGGTTTGCAGGTTTGCTTAAACTTATGTGCCTATAAATAAAGGTACTAAAAACTGATGTGGACACTTTTAGTCATATATTGAATTTGATTTCCATTAAAGAGAGGTTTCTCTTTGTTCTTGGCTTAGGCCTTCGGTTCTTATCAAAGATTAACATCTTTGTGGCGAATCTTCACTTGACTTATCAATCTGCTAGATTGTGGCGTCCCCCATCTTTGTCTTATTTCGCGTTCTTCTCTGATTTATTTGTGTCGTGCCTCTTGAGGATTCAAATTCATAAACGATCATACTCTTTCCTGGATAGGATCGTATCATCTGGTATCAGAGCAGGTTCTGGTTTGAATTTCCTCTTCTATGTTATTTTTTCCGTCGTATAAAAAAAACTACAATTTTTCAATGTCTGCTTGTTCTGTTTTTTTTCTTTTAAATTTTGTTTGTTTCGTTTGTAAGGAGTAAAACCCCTAAGGTTGTTTCTAATTTGGTTGAATTTTTTTTATTTGGCGTATTTGTTTTTTCTTTTCGGTTCTCTATTTAAATTCTGTATTTCTACATTTGATTCGTGGAAATTATTTGTTTTTGTGTTTGGGATTTGCAAGTACACTTACTTTTGATTTACATGAGTATGAGGATTTGAAGGATCAATTGTTTAAGTTTGTTTTTTTTTTGTTG
>Ga0209589_1008542_pt1 | contig 15929 bp, 7 predicted proteins | sample CowpeawhiteBW_FD_187525 | JGI IMG/M metagenome (GOLD analysis project Ga0209589, IMG submission 187525) | Root nodule microbial communities of legume samples collected from California USA - Cow pea white BW (SPAdes) (version 2) | ecosystem: Host-associated > Plants > Roots > Nodule | place: USA... | reverse complement strand
TATATATATATATATATATATATATATATATATATATTTTAAAATATTTTTTTAGTTTATAAATAAAAACACTTCACATAAATATTTAAATTATTGTTTTTACATTTTTACATAAAAAGAAATCTTTATTTAAACTTATAGTTTTTAAAAAACATTAAAAAGGTAAATATAGGTGATATTAAACCTATTTGTGACATTAAACATATAAAATTATAAGTTATATTTACATTTTTAATATGTTTAAAAAATTATAAGTGAAAATATAATTTTTTTAAGTAAAATTATAAAAGAAAAAAACTTAATTTAAATAATTTGGTGGTATGATTTGAAATATATATATTTTTTAAATATTTTAATATGTATATATAAATTATAATTAAATTTAGTAATTAATTTGATCCAAATTATTTCATTCTAAAATAAAATAGGATTAAATTAAATTAAAATTACAAATATTAAAATTAAATTGAAAATAAATATTATCACGATAGATTCGTAATACGTGACATATGACACACATGACTTGACACATCATATTTTTGTTTTTTAAAAGAAAAAATAAAAATAAAAATAAAAAAATAAAAAAAGGTATTTAAGCATGATATTTGGATGTAATGTTTTTAAAATTTAATGAACATAAAATATTAATAAGAATGACAAGGTAATCATTTAAGAAAGAAATGGAAATTTGTATAAAATCTTAATTCATACAACACGATTCATTATTGACCAAATTAAAACTATAAATTTGGCATGTTATTTTGTGTTTGAAACGTTCCATCGAACTCCCAAATGATAGGGAAAAGGAATTGAACAAGCACCGTAAAAGTGGAATCAACTATCAATAATCCAGAGAAATGGAATAATATAAAGTAAATTAAATGAAGCAAAGGATGCAAAATTTGAGAAGCTAAGTTACCCAACAAGTACAATAACAATACCTATTATTCTCCGCTTCACTTCTCTTCTCTTCTCTTCTCCCTCATCCATCCACACCACACACAACACAACACAAGCACAACAAACACCAATTGCCTCACCCCAATGGTGAGAGTGGTTCCCATGGCTTCTTCGGTTCGACCCACTCTCTTCTCCCTCACGTTCTCTCCACCTTCCTCACTTCCTCTCTTCAATCCTTCTCCCCGTCTCTCCTTATCCGGTAACTTCATATTCTTCTGTTTCTTCAATTTATGACTATTTCTGGGTTTTTTTTTATCTCAATTACCAATATATATTGGCAGTTGTGCTGATGAATAGTTTGAAATTGAATTTTGGATTTAGGTGCAGTGTCTCAGTTCCATAATTTTGGTCTGAAAGCTTCCAGATTGTTGAGACAAGATGGTTATCCCGTGAGAGCCATGGCATCAGGGGACGTGTCACAATCTGTAGCGGCTGCTTCACCAGAAAATGTGCTTGAGTGGGTCAAGCAGGACAAGCGAAGAATGCTTCACGTTGTGTATCGAGTTGGGGACTTGGACAGGACCATAAAGTATGCACTGTATTATATCCCAATTGGGTCTTGTTTGTGGATAAAACTTTTCAATAAGCGCTTATACAATTATGGGAGAGAAGGAAAGATAAAAATGAATCAAGTCTCTTTCTTAAGTTAAAATTAGCATAGACATGAGTTAAGGTAAGTTTAGGAGAAGCTAGATGAGACAACTTCTGCTTCATTAAATGAAAGCTGCTTATCTGTGATGTATTAAAGTTCATGGATGAGCGTTTACTCTTGGTGGTTTTAGGTTTTATACGGAGTGTCTAGGAATGAAGCTCCTCAGAAAGAGGGACATACCGGAGGAGAGATATACTAATGCCTTTCTTGGATATGGGCCTGAAGACTCACACTTTGTTATTGAACTGACATACAGTAAGTGTCTGATAATGGCATGTATCGAAATGTGCAAAATCTAGTCTACTCAATGACCTTTAGTAATAATTATAGGACATTGGCTCTTTGTTGGAGTCAGTTATGTCTGCTTATGCAAAGAGAGCTTTTGATTAATTTTGGTTTTAACATTTCAGATTATGGAGTTGACAAGTATGATATTGGAACTGGATTTGGCCATTTTGGTATTGCTGTTGATGATGTAAGTATTCCAAGCTTTAACATACTCTACTGTCCTTTTTAACATCTTTGTGTGCTCTTTCCTGTTGAGTTGAGGATTTTATCTCTATTGGCCTTTTGGCTAACATATATGATATAATTTCTTTGTATGATTCTTTGTTAGGTTGTGAAAGTAGTGGAGCTAATAAGAGCTAAGGGTGGTAAAATAACAAGAGAGCCTGGTCCTGTAAAGGGAGGCCGTTCAGTAATTGCATTTGTTGAAGACCCTGATGGTTACAAATTTGAACTTATAGAAAGAGGTCCAACTCCTGAACCCTTGTGCCAAGTAATGCTCCGAGTGGGTGATCTTAATCGTTCCATAGAATTTTATGAGAAGGTTAGGGTCAGTTCTATTTTATGTTGGATTAGACTTTAAAGTTTTCTTATTTCCTTTGCATAACATTAAGACATTTCTGTGATTTTTAACATTTAGGCATTTGGTATGGAGCTGCTTCGTACTCGAGACAATCCAGAATACAAGGTATGATGACTTCTCCTTTATGTTTTTTTCTGTGAGATATATGCAAATTATATAACTTTTATTTAACGGTTAAGAGGTTTAAATTTAGGTTTACGAGTTTGTGAATGTTTTGCAAGTATACTTGATGATCTGCAAAGTTTTCCTTTCAGTTCAGGATTGTCTACAAGGCAACAGGCATAAGTTTACCGAATAACTAAAAGAATAAGCGTTTTAATAGAGAATTTTGTGCTGTGTTATATAATTATGACAATGTATCCCTGTCAAAGTCCTTTTAATTTTCTTATCCATGGATAATTCTGTGGATATCTTCTGCAAATGCAACTTTCTCATAATTTTTTATAATTTTTTATTTTATTTTTGTGCTTGTTTTTGAAATATTTTTATGATGGTTACCTTTATAAATTTTAGGTTTTCATCTTGCTTGATTTATCGGCCTCAAATCTTTTTCACAACACCTTATTTGATACTTCGGGCATGTCCTTCATTTCACCTGTTTATTTGATGGCCTTCTTTTGGGCAGTATACCGTAGCAATGGTGGGTTATGGTCCAGAAGATAAAAGCACTGTTCTGGAGTTGACTTACAATTATGGAGTCACTGAATATGATAAAGGAAATGCTTATGCTCAGGTAAGCAGATTTTTCTCCCTCCCCAAATTCTTCTTATGGAATATGTGGAGGGGTTTCATTGCTACAATATATATCAGCTTTTAGTCTCTTTATTAATGCGTTGATTGGATAGTGTGAAAGTAAGGGAGAAAATAAAAACTGAAAGAAGGGAAGAGAATTTGAGTGGAAAGTGAGGTTGTGTGGATGAGTTAAGAGTGAAAATGGGTGAAAAGTTGATGAAAAAACAAGTGGACCGTTATAATATTCAATTTGAAGAAGGATATTGATGTTACATTTAAGAATGATAAGAAGGGGAGTGATAAGTCATAGGATTGATATGAAAACATCAAATTTTGGTTCTTCTAACCAAAAACTCCATAAGGTTCTTTCATACTGACCCTATCTCCCATTCCTTAACTTTTAGTTTCCACTAGTAATTAATTTTCACTAGTGCTACATTTAATTCACACACTATTTACCACAATGAAAACATGAATGATTCAGCGTTTTATTTTTTTTAACTTCCCCTGTCACCATTCAACTACTTAATTAAAAATATGATAAAAACTATAAAGAAAACTCAAAATTGTATTAACCCCTCAAGTTCATTATAATTATTATGCATTACTTTTAGTATTATTTTTATTTATTAATTATTTATGATTATAATAGAAAAATAAAACTCAATTGATTATGGGTGCAACCTAACTGATTCTGCCATATGAAGCTTACAAGCCAGAAGTCAATGTAACTTTCTTCTCATTTCTCACCAATATAAAGCAGAAGTTGAAACCTGTGGGGCACGCAAGAGTATCAGCGCAAACCCTGCACAACCAGCTGTTCTAAAAGTGCAACATAATCGCATATCATCTCTTCTCTATCCTTGTTAACAGTAAATAAGTTCAAGTAAACAGAGACTAACAGAAATGGCTGGTTTTTTTCCCAATTGAAATGATTGTTACCTTGTGTTTTCTTCTCCTTTAGTTTTTCAACACAATACGTATGACCTCATACTAACTACCCAAGCTCTCTGTACTTGACCAATTGTAGTTTCTTAGTGGCTTATTCCATATCTACCTAAAGACAGTTCTTTTGTTAATTTTCTTACTTTCCTTCTCTCCCCTGTCAGTGTATACCTCTAGGCTCAATTTCATGTTGAATATTCTCGAGTCTCTAGATTCTGGAATATTCTAGTTAGTCAGCGTAGCTGCACACTTGTCTGATTCTGTTAGAATGTGTAAGGTAGTCATGACTCAGGAATCAGTTGAACAACAACTTGTGTAGAAGTATTCAGATTCGATTGCTAAGCTCCACCTGTTGTATTCAACTTTTGAGAAATGACAACATTATATTGCTCTAAAAGTGACACACTCTACTTTGTTTTCTCTCTAAACTTTTCTCACTTTCTATCAAATCCGTAACTCTTTATACCTATTTGCAGATTGCAGTAGGCACCGATGATGTGTACAAAACTGCAGAAGCGATTAAACTAGCTGGAGGGAAGGTTACTCGTGAACCTGGACCATTACCTGGTATCAACACCAAAATTACTGCATGCTTGGATCCTGATGGTTGGAAGTCGGTACGTCTAATTGATCTTTTGTTATTTAATGTCTCCCCAAGGCTTAAGCTAGAAAATGAAAACTCATGAATGGTTTTATGTCTAATATGTCCTCACATGCAACAGCTTCGTAGGCTTGAAGCTTGGATAAAAAAGCTTATTTATGAAAGACAAGTATTGAACTCGACTGTTAATCGATAATTGCTCTAATATCTTATCAAAGGCAAACTCTCTTTAAAGGATTACATTATATCACTATCATGCACTCTCACCCTTCACACAATAGGCCCATTTTTACAGTATATTGAAATTTATCTTCATTTAGAAGTAAGGGCAATAGAGATGAAAGTTTGAACTACTTGATCATTATGTATTTGAATGTTCGACACTGTTAAATTTAAAATATTCATATGTCCTTACCAGTTTTTTCATGACACGATATCAAAGTTTTTATGACCATGTGGTTTGAAATTCAATACTTGTTACCCAGTACTTTATAAAAGCTATATTTCAATTGAAGTTAGGGTGGGCAGGTTCACCATTCATTTTTGATGTCCGAAAGCACTCGTGTGAGGGTGGTGGGTTAGATATAAAATCATTCATGACCTTCATCCAAAACTCTAATTTGGTTCTTGTCGAATACCATGTAAAATGAGCAATTATCTCAGACGCTCTTTAATGATTGTTATATCTGATACCCAAAAGTTGTTTTCTTGCTTTAAAATGGAAATCTCATCATAATACAACATGGTATTCACAGTATCAAAGTAGTAATAGTTAGAAATGATAAAAAAATGTCGCACTATTGATCATGGCACAACACTATGTTCGGAGATCTAGTCTCGTTCTGTTTATTCATTCGTATTAATCAGCATTTTTGACTAACTAGTTTACCCACTTCTAAATGTGCAGGTTTTTGTAGATAATGTTGATTTCCTAAAGGAGTTGGAATAGAGTATTCTTTGAAGGAAAATGTTTGCATCAGATGTATCATATTCAAATCAGATTTTGTAGATAATGTAACAATGACACGATAGCACCGACCCCTGTAAGCTGTGGCAGATGTCTTTCTCTAAATACAATGAAGCAAGCTTTAGAAACAAACACGTCTTTTATCTCCATTTTATTTATTTCTTTGGCCCTTTGACCTTCGTGATTTTGGCTGTTCGACAAACTTTGCCGTTGTTCACTCAGGATATTTCAGTATAAATTTTGGACACGGGTGTTTGCCAATTGAATTAGATAATTTTATAAAATTATTCGATTTAATCTCTTGTTATTTATTTATTTATTTATTTTCCCATAGTCGAGTTCTCTGAAAAGTTGTCCGATGAACAACAGGGAATTAGTCTCGTGGGTAGATGAATTCACGACAGAGTTGACATTAACCTTTAGAGTAATCTTTATTCTAGTGATATGGGAAAACTGGTGATAGTATAAAAAGTACTGTTAAAATCACATTCATAGTTTAATCCATGCACATAGTGTAATAAAACATCAAAACGCTTCGCACAGTATACAGTAGAACAGTTAATATTACATTAGAATAAATTTTTTATATTTAATTCAAAAGGTTTACCAATTTAGTTACATCAATTCTGTGTATTCATTAATAAACTGAACAAAAACAATGATGTAATGTTTTTTTACAAGATCTTATCTACATAATTGATGTTGCTATGCCATGAACAGTAAAATAATGTTTCATTTTCTGGAGTTAATGGTGAAAACAGTGAATAAAAACAGAAAACAATTCCTTTGGGTCTAAATGTATGAATTGAACCGGCCTTAACAGTTATGGTTCTTAAACCAACAACTTGTAGTATATTGTATCCAACGTAAAATGCACTATACTTCTTTAGCGAGTAACTTTTATGATTTAATACCAATATAGAAAGACAACCCCCGATATTATTTTTAAGGAGGGCTTTTCAAATTATACATCTACTAAGTTTCACAATTAATTAAATTTACTTATAATAATGTAAGTTATCGTATAATAATATAAATTTATACAATCAAGACTAATTTATTGACTTTTATATGAAAAAAAAAATGTTGTTTTTTGTAATAAGCATTAAAAAAAGGATTTAGATGTTATTTAATTTTTGAATACTTTTCCACTTATTTTGAAAGGGATATTTTTATTGTTTTATTATTGATTTTTTATCTCATGAACAATTAATGAAAGAATGATTTAATAAATTAATAATATGCGTGTCATTACAAATTTATCAAAAATAAGTTTAATTGTATAATGCAACAACAACAAAACCCAGTTAGATATTAAAAAAAAAAAATCATAGCACAATATTATAGATACATAAAAAATCATAAAGTTTATGTTTAAATAACATAATAAGAAAAATAATTTACTCAAGTGTGTTGTTAAGATCAAATAATAGTCCATTCAACGTGTTCATAAATTGCTGAAGTGGAAACATAGATAATTAATCCCAAAATATCAAATATTAAAAATATTCTTACGGTAAATAGATGGACGTTCAAGCTAATATCACCACCAAAATATATTTTGAAATTTTAAGTGTGATCGTAATTTTTTAATCCCTTACAGAACTAAAAAAAAAACGAAATTACGAATGATAATGAAAATGACAGTTCTTAAGCTTCATATTAAAAATTACTTGAGTGATCTTGTACCCTAAAATTGCCTAATAATTTTTCCTAAAAAGGAACAAGAAATTATTGGTTGAGCCGAAATCATTATGATCCCAAAGTATCCCTCCCTAGATATAAGACATTGAATATATAAAAAATAACATTAACTTTATTAAAAAACCAATTATTTTATTTAGTAACATCAAATTTATTTATAAAGTTAATATTTTCTAAAGTATTATTAAGTGATATGCATGAACAGAATGTTAAACTTTTAATTTTAAAAAATAATTTTTCAATCATCCAATCTTCATAAAAGAGGGAATAATACAATCAATAATATTTATTATTCATAAACTAAAATTAGTTCACAGTATACAATAATTCATAAAAAAGCTATTGAAAAAAGATTTTATAAAGGGGGACGAAGAAATTCAGCATAATGCTTATAGTTGGAGAAAAAAGAGAGTAAAAGATATAGTTTTCATGCCCAGGAAAAAGATTCATGGATTCGAATATAGAAAATAAACTTAATCACTTTCATCATATATATATATATATACACTTTCTTGTGTTTTCTGTAGTTGAAAATATGACATTGAAGGTTTGATCCCAGGGCTTCATGGCAGGAACTAACCTTCATGCTAACTATCGAAGATTTTCCATCCAAAAATCAACAAAACCTAATCTTACCAGAACTCAAAAAACATATAAAAAACGCAGAAAGAAAACGCTGGAAGCCACCTTTTATAGCAATTTTTAGCTTTGCATTTTGAAGACGCTTTCAAACAAACAAACAAACGTTGTTTAGCGCAATTTTCAGTCGACCAGCCTTTTATTTATCTGTTGCACAGAATCAGTCTAATTTTTAGACAGTGTTGGACAATTGTACTTGTTTTTCTCGTTTTGTTTGGTGACATTCTTAAAAGGATGAAGGATTTGATGTTATAAATCTAAGTGGGAAGAGAAGAGTTAAAGAAAAGAAAGAACGATCCAAAGAAAGATTCTGAAACTATTATTTGGAAGAAGGATCACAGAAAATACACAAGTCGCATATCTTATCATATGAACAAAAGAAACAAAAAGCGCATTATTAATGGAAAAGAACTAAAATTGTTTATAGTAATGGTTGAAGAGTTTGAGAGCTCTCACTACTTCAGTCAGCACAATCGCTGGCTCCGTAGTGTTAACTCCAACCATTGCAGCCAGCAACTCGATTTTCTTCTTTGCATTCCCATCATTCAGTAACTCCTCCAAACTCACTTCTTCTTCTTCATCAGATGCATCACTGCAAGAGTTTGAGTCTGACATCTCAAAAGAATGTTGTTCCTTAGGAGCAGAAGGGACATCAAATGGTAAAAAGGAAATAGATTTATTGTTATTGGTGTTTGAGTTTTTTGTGGTTTCCATGGAGGATGAAGAATTTGGAAGAGAAGAGAGAAAGGTGTGTTGATATAAGAGGAATTAGTGCAGTCCTCATGAAGTGCCATAATGACGAGCGTTATCAAGTCAGGTCAAATGAAGAAAACGTTGAAAGTAAAAGTAATCACCCAATTATGACCATAATTCACTTGGACCCTGCTCTTAGAAATTTCAGTAAAGCCTCTTTTTCGAATTTGGATTCTCTTATACTACAATATTTGACTTTTCTTCTCGTTTAACAAATATATACACTTCTTTCTTATCACCTTTAATTGCATTTTTTTTTTCTCACTACTTATTCAGTATTGCATTTTTATGAAATTTATTAGTTCTTCTTTCTTATTATTTATTTGAGGGTTAAATTGAAAATCCAAATAGGCACCATAGGTCGTTCTCTCCCTTATCTGTGCACGTGCACGTTCACGTGAGTTCTTACGAGCATGGAAATGCGCGCGCACCACGCAGAGACCCAATGAATAATTGCAACGATTCAGGTGTTTGTGTGTATATATTTCTTCATCGTTTCCTTTTAGGTCTAGAAAAATTCTTTTAGAAAAGTGTTGACAAACACACACACACACATAAATTAAATTAGTAAAAAAGTTAAAGTATAATTCATGAAGAATTATTGATATTCCCTTGAACTTAACACATTACAACTAAATAGATACAAAATATTTAAATTAAAAAATAGAAATAGTGCTAAAGTAGACCTTATTCATATTTAGAATAGATAGTCCAAGCGGGCATCGGAAAAATAATAGAAACACGACCATCATTTCTAAAAATTAATTCAGATATTTCACAAAATTGTAAACATAAATTACTTCACATTTCTTAGCTTAAAACTTAAATTAAGTGGAGTAAATGTTTTAAGCCATTCGCATTTACACAAAAAGATATAAATATTTTAATATGCATTTTCCTCCTCTACATTCCAAGCCCCCTCAAATCAACATTTGTTTTACTAAAGCTATTCTCACAAAGGATGCTCCATGTATGTATATCAAGTTTTCGTCGTGAACAGTATGTGCACTGCATGCAAGATTGCGGTCTGCAAGAGCCAGCATTGATCTCAACACATAACAGCTGCATCTCTGTGCAGCAAAAGTAACATTACTCCATGTTAAATGACACTGACTCTGCACACATCATTTGCGAAAAACCAAAATTGGTCTATTGAAACCAGTCTTGCTAAGTGTCAAACCAGAAGTGATGTCTTCTACTGTTCGAAATCCAATCTGGGTAAATTTAAACACCAGCAGCCATTAGAATCTGAACAAAATCATGATAAATTGGCAATGCAACAACAACAATGCTTGTTACCAAAAGAGGACGGTAGTATTCCAAAAGAAATATTCAACGCAAACCTTATCTAGTAATATTTCCTGAAATTGTTCTGGACGAATTGTAATATTACGGTAGTTGGCGGCAGTGGTCTGCATAATGGGAAAAAAGGAAATAATTCAATAGCCCTTCTTATTTTTAGCATTATCCAGCTAGGATTAAAGAAATTTAAGAACATTAGTAAAATATCAGCAGATTCATAACGCATTAGTTGTTCGATTGACATAAAATAGAATTACAGAAGAAAATACAATGATATACATCCATTGAAGCTAAGGATTTTTTTTATTTCAAGAAAACATTTTCCACTTTCAGAAATAATTCCAGACCAGGCAAAGATTTTGCAAAATGAATAGATCAAAGATAACTAGTGTAAACTTTGTAAGCTTGCCAAAGTATGCATGCAAAGGTTTATAGTTTATACTTTCCCAGCACCCCATCAATAATATTAAAATGATAATCACAAAAATAAAGGCTACCAAATTATCACCTCTGAGACATTACGATTGCTTTCGTATGACTTCCATGGTTGAGGTTCCACCACAAAAATGCCACCCTGCACAAAAGAATATATTTTTACACATACAACAAAATATAATTACATGTCCATTATTAAAAAAAAACAGTAAAGATTAATCTAAGCTGGAACAAAAAGAAAAGTAAAAAGTCTATGGAGTAGAGGGAGGAGATGGAACTTGAGAAAGAGAGTAGAAGAAAACATCCATGACTACAAGGATAAAGAGAAAGGAAGGGGTGGGAGTAGATTTGCAGAAGAGATCATGTGCAGCCATATACCTTAAATCTGATGTTCATCTCACCATAAAAACCTTATCTGACCAAATAGGTCCCAATATATCATATGCCTTTTTTCAGTTTCAATGGTCAAGACATTTAGTAGAAAGAAAAACAATAGGATGATGAAAGGAGATAATACTTACAGGTCGGAGCAGTTTCCAAATCTCTGAAAACAAAGTAATTAAGCCGTCATCCCCCCAGTTTAGATGTATCCACTTTGTTACACTCAAACTACAAAGGAAAAGATAACTTACATAACAACATAAGCAGCACATTGAAGACAATTCATAACAAGCGTATTCAGATAATGACGTTATAGAACAGGGTTAAGTCAAAACCAACTTGAGAATGTCTTTCTTCATGCAAATTAATAATTCAAAACGCAAGTGCTTGGTCGATAAAAGTAATGAGTAATCATGCTTAAAAATCCAATATCAGAAATATCCAATCAGTAAGAATAAAAAAGTACGATATGGAAACATCAATTAGGATAGTGTTAAGATGTCACACATAGAATAGGAATATGGCCACAAAGTATTTATTACAAGACTTGGCAATCTTTTCCTTCAAGTTAGCTGGAGGCTGAATTATATTACTATCAGTATAGTGCCAGACATGGAAGTTGAATCAAGATTCAGATGGTGAATCGGAATGTCTATTTTAACCGTATCATGAATAGCAAGGTTCATGATTAATAATAAAATGTGGTATTTCATAAACTAACAAAGACATAGAAGTACAAATTCATAATCAATAACTAAAAAAAATAAATCTAAAACATATTGAACCCAAATTAAAATTATTGCCACACACAATATACAAATTAATATATTGTTTGATAAATCATGTATGATATTGGCATGACAAACTCGACGGATTCTAGCATCTACAAAAAGAACCAAAACTGTGGTAGTATTTGATGGACCCGAATGTCAGTCAAATTATTTTGAATATGGTGCCTATATTTAGGAGGAAGGAGCCAAAACCTGGAATTGCGGTAAACTTGCACCAAGGTTACTGGTTGGCATGAGTTCGAATTCAGAAACAGACTCTTTTCATAAGTAAGGGTAAGACCGAGTACAATGACCGTTGCTCATAGCTTCCACAGTAAGAAGCTTTCCCACAGCAGGGTCCTTTAGTATAGTTGAAATTTAGGAGGGACGAATAACTTAAAGATTTTAAACTATAACGATAAAATTTAATGACATGGTTGCTAACGAAATTCATGTTTAAAAAGAAAAAACGACCATCCTATGAAATTTACAATTCCAGGTCACGCAAGTGAAAAAAGAATCACCATCTTTAAGTAGTTGCTACTATATCAAAAAGAAATTACATTGCTAGCTACTTGAGTGATTTTTTCAATGATTCATATTGATAGTTACTTGAGTCAAACTATATTGAATCGTGAATCAAAAGATACTGATAACAATGGATCACGTATCTAGTCTTGATATTGGGCAATCCACACATGTCCAATCGTGCAAAATTACCCTTTAGTTATCCATTGGTGGATGTGAGTGGAGGGTGTTAGGATGTCTCACATTAACTAGGAATATAGCCAAAGCACTTCTAGCTAGCGAGATAACTTTTGGGTTTAGATATGCCCAAACTATTTCCGATAAATAGCAACTATCCTGTGGAAGTCAATCCAAAAAAATAACTAGAAAGGACAGAAATTCAAATTCAAACAAATTTGAACAGGACATTTCCAATAGGGGATAAGGCATGGCAAATTTCTACCTCCCACAGGACCTTAAGAGTTTTAGCCCAAAATATATGTTTCGGGAAGTGAAACAGGGGGAAAAAACAACCAACTCAGCAACTTACCAAAGAATTGTATCATAGTTCTTTCCTGGTGGATGTCGACTCTGAACAAAATTTTCTCTTTTAAATGAAACTATAGTAAACAGATCAATTTGCTCTGAAGAAGAATGTTTCTTTAAAATCTCCTTCGTCTCAACACTTGATAAGGCAGTAACTCTGTTGCCTGAATCATCAGCAAGATCCTTGTCCTGAAGTTTGGAGGCTTTCATAGGTTTATTCCCAGAAGAGTTCAATCTAGCAGATTTTCTGAGATTCCAATATGCATCCTGAACTCGATCTAGCACATTGAGCATAAAAAAAATCAATTAAGAAAATTATTGGTACTACCCAATTGGCAAGTTCAAAAGTAAAATAAGGAGTTTAAACTTAATACTGCCTGTTGCTAAATTATGAATAAGATATTGACATGATTGAAAACAACTTATCTAACTTCCGGATAAGTATCCAATAGTGACACCAGAAACAAAATTCAGAGCATGTTTACACCCTCTTTTTCCCTTGAGATAGCGCTAAATCAATTTTTAAATATAACTTTTTTAAACTAACTGCATATTAGCCACTTGTCAAGTTGCATACACAATACTACAAGGAGAATGTAGCTTGAGTTGGTTTAAGTGACATAATTGTTAAACCCTACCTATTCAATTCATAAATTGAGGCCCTAAGGAAATATTTTGTGCTTCCATAGACTGTTTTCACTAATAACTATAGGAAACGAAACATTATTTTTACTATTCATGGCAGAACAACATCAATTATAATTTCAAGAATTACACAATAGAATTATGTTATGTTCGGCATACGTTTAGGGTAAGAAAGAAACATATACAGAACAAAGCTGATTTCTAACTTACAAAAATACCATTAGGCAATAGAAATAAAATATATAAGAATCTTACCAGAATCAATGTCAATTCCAAGAATGCTCCGGCAGCAAAACTTCTTTGCTGTGGGGGGAAAGCAATGAGCATGAAATGCAAATAGTTATTTACTTTACAGCAATATTCAGACATATAGCCATTTGAATGATAGCTTACTTGAAGGCATAAATCATTGCAACAAAAAAAGTGGAGGAAACAATGAGAAAATTACCTATCTGTATAGTGATTATCCCGTTGTTGCAGCCAATATCAAGACACTCCTTCCCTTCAAACCATTCCTTCCTTAATACTTTCAATCGAGGATCTTCATCCGTGCCTTGATCAATCTGGAACAACATCAAATTAACAAAACATCGAACATGGACAACCTTAAATTCAATAAAGCGCTAACGAATGAACGTGAAGAAGAATACTCGATATCCATAGTAACTCCTGTAGTTTCCGTACGGGAAAACTTGCTTCCGCTTTTTACTGTTCTGCTTTCGGGTTTCCATTGAATCGCCTCCTTCCATTCTCTTCTCTTCTCTATGCTTTTCCCCCACGCCTACAATAAAACCCTCCTCTTTGAATTGGGGTTTAGAGGGTTAGAATTCTATAATCTATAATAAACATTCAAAATTGATATTTCTTTCTTCGTAATTTACTCATAGAATCATGCCAGATAGAGAAAAAAAAGTAAAGTAAAAGTATAATAAAAATTAACATTTAAATAAATATAAACAAAAGACACTTTTCTTTTATGTACAAAAATTAAAAGAAAAAAAAAATTAACACTAACATTGAGTCAACGGATACGTAAATAATTCAAATATTATTATAAAATGCGTTTGAAACGTTAATTTAATCATTAAATTTAGTTAAAATAACTAAATCTATATATTTTTAAAAATAAATAACTAAATTAATCAAACATTAGCGATAAAAATATATATAACTCTGCCATAAAAAGATTTTCTTAGAATCCTTTTAAAATTTAAATGTACAAAACACAAAATTGGTATCTCTAAAATTTTGGGACTCCAAACTCACATTTCTTGTTATAAGAGATTTTAAAATGTACCATTAATTTAATTATATAAAAAATCAAATTTAGTATTATATTTATAAAATATGGTTTTTGGACGTTTGAGTGCTTTACAAAAGAAATTTTGAGGTTATTTGTGTAGAACCCCTTAAAATATATAAACCCTCTTCTCTCACTCTTTAAAATTTTCAGAAAAACACAACTCCCACTCTCCCTCTCTACTCTCAGTTTTCTTCTCCTGAATTCCACCAATCCATTAACCCCCTCACCAGTTTCTGTGTTCTGTGACCAGACCTTGCAAGATTGGACTCAGCTAGACCCTTTGGTACTTCATCTATCAGTTCACTTCCCCCTCGGTAGGTTCTGTTCCTCTATTTTTGTACAATTTCAGCTAGAACTTACTCGTTCATCCCTGGATTCTAAGTTGATTACGAAATTTCCTCCTCTCTGTGTTTTGGTAATGAAATTCTAGGTCAATTTGAGATCCCTGCCACCTTGGTGTCCATTCCAATTTCTATCAAGCTCATTTTTTTAGCAAAAAGAGGTAAGGGAAGCTAACCTTCGGTCAATTTCGAGTAATTAGACCCCCTGTATGTTTGAATGAGATGATCCTTGGTTATAGTTCCTTTCTAAGCTGTTTGTGATGTGTAATTGAGTTGTGGTGTGAATTTCGCGTCTTTGCATGTGAAGAACCGTGCAGAAAACCTGATAATTTCGCCTAGGCGAGTGACTCTCGCCTAAGCGAAAGTATCAGGAAGATGCCTCTGGATGTTGCGCGAGATCTCGCTTGGGCGAGCTGAGGTCGCCTGAGCGAGACACCTTCTCGCCTAGGCGAGACAGCCTGGCCTGAGCGAGAGTTCGCTCTGGCATTTGAGTTGTCCACTGTAACGGGTCTCGCACAGGCGAGGGTAGCTCGCCTAAGCGAGACTACTTCCTAGCCTAGGCGAGATTCGCTAGCTTAGGCGAGTTACACTGCAGAGTCATACCTCCTTCTCTGTTTTGAATGAATGATAGTTGTATTGATTGAAAAGAAATGATGTTTGCTTGCAGTATGTTGAATGATGATGAGGTGTAGTATCTGTATTTAATTGTATGAGGAAAATTGATAAAATGAGGATTGTGAAGAGATGAAACGAACTAGGATTTCATGGGAATTCCTAGGGAAAGTACTTAGTGTGTGTAAACATTTAAGGACTCAGTTTTGGTTAGCATCCTGACGCTCCAATAATCCATTGAGACTCATGTAGAGTGTGATGGGTCA
>Ga0209589_1008534_pt1 | contig 15940 bp, 16 predicted proteins | sample CowpeawhiteBW_FD_187525 | JGI IMG/M metagenome (GOLD analysis project Ga0209589, IMG submission 187525) | Root nodule microbial communities of legume samples collected from California USA - Cow pea white BW (SPAdes) (version 2) | ecosystem: Host-associated > Plants > Roots > Nodule | place: USA... | reverse complement strand
TGAGACTGCGGCGGGGAAGGAGAAAAAGAAAAAAGGGCTGGCTAGGTTGCAGGGAGAGAGAAGAGAGAAATGGAGTTGTTTAGAGAAATGGAGACTACGGCGGGGAAGAAGAAAAAGACATTTTGGCACCGGTTGTCAATCACCCAAGCCAAATGGAAGTGTATAGGCCCCGGTTCTTCGCCACCCGAGGCCAAATTTCTGTTATAGGCCTCGTTTTTTTGTCACCCGAGGCCAAAGCGTGCGCTGTCAGTGGCAGTTTTGTAAATCTGGGTGACACAGATGGGTTATATGCTTCAGTTAGTTTGGGACCCGAGGCAGAATGCTGAGAAAAATTTCAAAAATGCTACCGCCTCCTTATAGGCTTCGGTCCCGCAGTAACCGAAGCCTATAAGGCGAGTTAAAAACCCCATTCTGCACTAGTGCCTGCAGGTACCCCCACCCCCGGAGTGCAGACGGTAGGGAGATCCAAGAGGAGTCCAGGGAGGAGTAGGAGGAGGTTCGACACAGAGGGTTCTTGAGATCGTCTGGTTCCGCACCGAAATAGTACCGATCAGGTACAATTGGCGCCCACCGTGGGGCCAGACAATTCTCAAGCAGGATGGTGTCAACAAGAGCAGCAGTCGATCATAATTCAGTAGCAGTAGAGATGCAACGAGAGATGAACCGTTAGTTGGAAGAATTAAGGCGCAAGAACAAGGAAGAATTGAACGCCCTAAGAGAGGAGAACCAGCGGATGCGAGCGCAAATTGAGCAGAATCCCCCCCACAGGGAGGAATCCTGTAGCAATGAAGAGGGAGGGGATGGTACCGGACGAGACGAGTCCCGAGCGCAAACCACCACCAACCAAACAGAAGCAAGGCCTAGAGCAGCCAGACGCCACCCCTTCGTGGGCAGGATCATGGAAGCGGAACTTCCCACGCGCTGGAAGGGGTTGACTATGAGCCAGTACGATGGCACTACAGATCCGGAGGAGCACGTGGACGTCTTCACCACCCAGGCAGGGTTGTATACTTCGGACGACGCAATCCTCTGTCGTGTTTTCCCAACATCCCTAAAAGGGCCTGCACTCAATTGGTTCACACGATTACCACCCAACTCTATCGACTGTTTCGATACGTTGGCCACCCGTTTCGACATACAGTTTGCCACTAGTAAGCCACACCACCTTACTTCTCTGGCATTGGTAAATATACGACAGGTAAAAGGAGAGTCTCTGCGGGAGTTTATGGAACGATTTGGGAAGATATCCTTGAATATCTCTAATTTAAATCCTGAGGTCGCCATGCACCACCTCATCACAGCACTAAAGCCTGGCCCTTTCGTTGATAGTCTATGCAAGAAGCCCGTGAACAATCTAGATGAGCTTCGGACCAGGGCCACCAAATTCATGCAGATGGAGGAATTGAAAGAATTCCGCAATACAACTCGACCAGACGCACAGGAGAAAAGGCACCATGATAGAGAGCGAACGTTAGCACCCCGATCCGACCACAGGTTCAAAGACTCTAGGCAGCCGAAATACAGCAGGTACATGCCACTTGTGTCCAACAGAGCCAGAATTCTGGAGGAAGCACTGAACACCGATCTAATAACAGTCCCTCGAAGGGCCCCGACTCCCCCGAACACCGATACCACCAAACATTGTCGGTATCACCGAAATTATGGGCATACAACAAAGGAATGCTTTACCTTGAAAGACAAAATCGAGGAACTGATACAGGCAGGACATTTGAGAAGATTCGTGAAACGGGAAGGCGGGGGATTCTCTTCAAGGGAAGAACGAGAAAAATGCTACGAGGAGCAACCACGAAGGACGTCAGGGTACCGAGAGAGGGAAAGAGAGGGCACCTGCAGAAGGGCCGAACCCAAAAAAGATGATGAGCGGGATACGAGAGAAAGGCCACTGAGAGGAGTAATTTATTACATTTCAAGAGGCTTCGCAGGAGGTGGGGCCATTACGTATGCAAGGAAGAAATATGTGCGAGCGATTCAGAGTGTCAATGTCGTGACAGTATGTCCCAGACGACACATGCCACCCATCACGTTCCGAGACGACGATTTCCAAGCGATCGACCCCCAGCATGACGACCCAATGGTGATATCAGTAGAGATCGAGGACTTCGCGGTCAGGAAAACCCTGGTGGACCTGGGTAGTTTGGTGGACATCCTATATTGGGGCACTCAGAGAAAGCTGAAAATTCCAGAAGGGGAGATCCAGCAATACTCAGAGCCGATCGTGGGCTTCGCAGGGGAGCAAGTGAATACGAAAGGCTACGTTGACTTGTTCACTAAGTTCAGGACAGGAATGATAACACAAACGGTAAAAATTCGATACCTTATTGTTGATGCTCACACCTCTTATAATATTTTGCTAGGGAGACCCTCGCTGAATACGCTTGGTGCAGTAGTCTCCACATATCACTTGGCCATGAAGTTTCCATCCGCCTCAGGAGACATAATCACGATGCATGTAGACCAACCGACTGCTCGCAGATGCTATGCGGACAGTTTGAGAGAAAGACCCGAGTCTCCTCCCAGACGAGCAGTGAATAATGTTAAGAGGGTCCAAGGGGAAGCAAAGTAGACCTGGATCCTCGGGTCAGCAGCGAGGAGAGGGTGGAACCAATCAAAAGCACAGAAGAATTCCATTTCGATGAGCATCGATACACCCATGTCAACAGGACAGTTGTAAAGACCCCCGAGATGCGAGAAGTGTTAAGAGGAACGTTGATTTGTTTGCCTGGAGTGCGACCAACATGTCAGGCATTGACCCAAGAGTAGCCAGTCACAAACTGTCTATTTTTCGCGAAGCTCGGCTCGTTGCACAGAAGAGAAGGAATATGGGAGGAGAAAAAAGGGAGGTAGCCAAAGCAGAGGTACAAAAGTTAATTTCGGCAGGCTTGGCGTGTCCTAAAGACACGTACCCTTTCCCAAGCATCGATAGATTGGTAGACGGTGCAGCTGGACACAGGGTGTTTAGTTTTTTGGACGCGTACTCTGGGTACAATCAGATACCAATGTATCCTACTGACAAAGAAAAAACGGCGTTCATCACGAAAGAAGCTAACTTTTACTATGAAGTCATGCCTTTTGGACTAAAAAATGTTGGAGCCACATACTAGCAGCTGATGGACAAGGTGTTTCGTCATCTCATCGAAAAGTGTATGGAGGTCTACGTCGACAACATGGTGGTCATGTCAGATTCACTCGAGCAACATATCGAAGATTTGGACGAGGTCTTGGCAACCGTACGGAAGTATGACATGAGACTGAATCCAGAAAAATGTGTTTTTGGGGTTGCAGGTGGAAAGTTCCTAGGTTTCACATTAACCCACAGGGGAATAGAGGCCAATCCCGACAAGTGCCAAGCAGTTGTTAACATGAGGAGTCCAGCCAACATCAAGAAGATACAGAGATTGGTAGGGAGGCTAACTGCGTTGTCACGTTTTATGCCTAAGTTAGTAGAAAGAATCCAGCCGATGCTGAGGCTCATGAAAAAAGCCAAAAATTCGTATGGGATGAGACTTGCGAGCAATCTTTCCAAGCATTGAAGGAATATTTGTCTTCTCCCCCAGTACTACAGAAGCCTAGCAAGGGGAAACCCCTGTTAGTATATCTACCCATCTTTACCAATGTTGTTAGCGCGGCCATTATACAAGATCAGGCGGGGGACCAGCGATCCGTATACTTTATCAGCAAAGCCCTACACGATGCAGAATTACTGTACCAAACAGTGGAAAAGGTAATCCAAGCACTTGTGATAACAACCAAACGACTACGACTGTACTTTCAAGGGAACGAGGTAATAGTCAAGTCTGACTACCCAATACTCAAAGTCTTGAGGCGACCCGACCTCGCCGGCCGAATGGTTGGGTGGTCCGTATAACTATCCGAGTATCATCTTCGATGTGAAGCTCGAGGGCCGATCAAGGGACAATGCCTGGCAGACTTTGTCAATAAATTAACAGGAGATCCTGACGTACGCGAGGAAGGTTGGATCCTATCGGTGGATGGCTCCTCAAACGCGAAAGGCGGGGGCGCTGGGATTGTTTTGCAAGGACCAAATAATTTACTACTCGAGCAAGCTTTGCGCTTTGGCTTTAAACCCTCTAACAATCAGGCAGAATATGAGGCATTAATAGCAGGGTTGACCCTTGCAGCAGACATGGGAGCAGATACGGTGACATGTCGAACTGATTCTCAATTGATCGTAGGACACTTGGACGACACTTTCCAGGTAAAAGACCCCCTCCTATTATGATATTATCACGTTGTGCAGGGCGTGTTGAACAGATTCAGAACAGCAAGCGTAAAGCATGTTGATAGAGCCAAAAATTCCAGAGCCGACTTGCTCTCGAAGTTGGCAACTACCAAAGTAAAGGGACAACATCATACAGTGATCCATGCCACACTCGACCGTCCTACTATAACTTTGGTAGAATGCAATACTACTGAGACAGTCGCACCAGAAGAGGAAGAGTGGATGGCTCCTATTATACAGTTCATTCAACACGGTGACACGGACAGAATTGATGACCCTATCATGCGTAGGAAAGCTTCTCGATTCACTTTGGTTGGTGAAGAATTGTACAAATGAGGCTTCTCCAACCCTCTGTTAAAATGCGTCACAAACCGCCAAGCCCAGTATATTATGGAAGAGTTACACACGAGGATTTGTGGCTTACATTCAGGATCCCGAACCATGGCAGCTCGGGTATTACGAGCATGATACTATTGGCCGACTATCAAAGAAGACTACGAGAAGTACGTAAGGAAGTGCACCTAGTGCCAACAACACGGTAACATGATACATCTCAAGTCATAGGAGTTGCACGATATTACCTCCCCTTGGCCTTTCGCCAAGTGGGGCATGGATATTCTAGGGCCCTTCAGCCCAGGGAAAGGTCAGGTAAAGTTCTTGTTGGTAGCTATAGACTACTTCACTAAGTGGATTGAGGCGGAGCCACTGGCCCTGATCACGGCCCAGCAGGTACAGAAATTTGTCTGGAAGAATATAGTGTGCAGGTTTGGCATACCAAGCATCATCATAACAGACAATGGTAGACAGTTCATCGACAAGGGGCTAGCTGAGTTCTATAGGGGACTCCATATACAACTTATAACCAGCTCAGTCGAGCACCCACAAACAAATGGGCAAGCCGAAGCAGCAAACAAGGTCATACTACGAGAACTTAAGAAGAGGTTGGGAGATGCCAAAGGAAGGTGGGCTGACGAGTTATTAGAAGTCTTATGGGCATATCGCTACACCTCGCAGTCAACAATACAATAGACACCCTACTGCTTAGCATATGGAGTAGACGCAATGATCTCGGTCGAGATTGGAGAGCCCTTTTTACGGTGCCGCCTGTTCGACAGGCATCTTAATGAAGAAAGTATGCTCACAAGCCTGGACCTGGTTCAGGAGCTCCGAGATCAAGTGCGCATTCGGGAGGAGGCATCCAAACTAAGGGCCCAGCACCGCTATAATACTAAATTCAAACCCCGATCTTTTCACCAGGGAGATCTAGTATGGCGTATGGCAAGTGCCGCTCGGAAGCATGAAAGAAAGTTCTCGCCCAATTGGGAAGGGCCATTCCGAATCAACGAAGCTGTGGGAAACGACGCATACAGGTTGGAGCACCTATCTGGTGCCCCTGTCCCGGCCACCTGGAACGCCTCACATCTCAAGTTTTATTACAGTTAGTTTGTCAAACATTTATTTTTCAGACTCTTTTGTGATTTCGATTGCGCAATAAATGATGTACTCTTTCCTACCTTGATCTTTTTTCCCTAAGGAGGGTTTTTGGTCAAGAAGGTTTTAACGAGACATCATAGTCCTAAATAAAGCATGATTATTTCATTATTATCCTATAATTATCTTATCTATTGTCAACAAATGCATATATCCCGATCAAGCACAATAAACGGTAAAATTTCGCACTCTGTCATGAGAAAGGAAGCTTCATCGAACTAGATGATCCCCCCATACCTATACCAATGGGAAAGGAAGCTTCATCGTCCTAGATAATCCCCCATACAAGCAAAAACCTAAGGTAATACACAACCATACAAAAGCTTAAGGAGCAGACGACCTAAAAGAAAACGCAATCCTGGCCAGAAGTGGCCGAGTACATCCCGGCCAGGAGCGGCCGAGTACATCCCGGCCAAAGGTGGCCTACCACATCACGACCAAAAGTGGCCGAGCACATCTCACCTTCACCTACAAATACAAATGGCTAGCGACATACAAAGAGGCACAAGCAGCAGATGCAAACACAAAAATCTAAAAGAAAGTTCGAAGCATAACATCCAAACATACAATGTGTGTTAATACATGTCCAACAAGTAGAAAATCAAAGCTCGACAAATAGTTTCTAAAAACTAGAAAATACAAAATAACATATCAATCCTCGGGGGAAGCAGTAGGTTTTTGTTGCCCAGCAATAGGGATGTCCTCCACAGCCATGACGGAACCTTGGTACACATCCTCATCAATATTAAAACGCCCATCTCCCGCGTCAAAGTTAAAATAGTGAGCGGCCTGGCGCAGGGCCTTGTGGAAACCTTCCTCATGCTGGGACATCACGTACCCCTCCAACTGGTAAATCCGACCAACTTTAATCGCTCCAAGGCCGCCTGGAAATCCTCATCTTTCTTCTCAAAATCCCTACAGCGCGTCTTCAAGACATTACGCTCTACTAACAGCTGAGATCGCTCATTTTTCACAGTTCCCAATTGAAGCGAAACCTCTTGCCTCCTGTTATTGGCCTCGGCCAATTCCCTCTGTAAACTCTATCTCAGTAGCCAGTTTGCTTGTCTCTGGCAGTTGGCTTAGCACTATGTTTAGATGGCGACCCATCACCATCGCCCTTGCATGAAATTCATTCAGCGCATACAGCACAGTCTTAGGACGCATGGCTGAAATAATCTCAGCCTCCTCCGACGATAAGGAAACCTCTGTGCCTTTGTTGATTTTGAGTTGCGCATCAAACATCGCAGACAAAGCGTCAGTCACGCCATCAACAGAGGAAGTGCCTCGAGACTTCTTGGGAGAGGATGACCGGGGAGTACTCGGCCTTGCGGTACAATCCCTACGCTTACTTTTCTTCTTCGTCGCCCTTCTAGGAAGTCATCTCCGCGGGAACACGACTAGCACTCTCACCTCCTTTGCTCTTCTCCTCCTCAGCTCCAGAAACACTTCTTTGCCAGAAGGACCAACAACAACCATGATATCTGCAAAAAAGAAATAAGCATTAGTCCAAACATACAAGACGCATCTTTATAGGGAATCAGACGAACATACATACCGAAAAGGTCATCGTGCGGACGATAGGAACTAAACACACCAATAATTTTCTTGGAGGAGAGTTTCTTGGGCAATTGGTCCAAATAAGACAGCACATACAGATCCTCCTGGGTAAGGGATGCTCTCGGCCAAACTCGATAGGGGGTGGGATGTTTGGTCCAGTAGAACGGGAATTTGGACTCGCCATTTTCAAAGTAAAAATATCCAGCCCCAGCGGACTGGATGACTACCTTAAAGAAACCAATCTTAAACCTTTTAAAAGATTGCGTATAAGACGCGAGTAGACACTGGTGGCTTTGACCCACTAGAGACAACCAACTAACCAGATCCCCCAGACGCGTATAGTAGTACTGCAAGAAAACCTACGGGGAGGGTCTCAAATGGAACACTCGACAGACCAGTCGGAACGCCTGAAGGGACGCCCAACTATTAGGATGCAGTTGGGTGGGTGCTACATTCAGCACCTGTAGCACTCCCATTGTAAAATCATCGAAGGGAAGACGCACATGCAAATCAGAAACTAAGGTAGAGTACATGTAGAAAAAGTCATGCGAATGACCTTCTCGACCGTGACACACACTATCCCCACTCCTGGCTCGCTCTACACTAATAATACGATCGTCTACTGTATCAGCTAGAATATCATACTTCTTACGAAAATCAACTATGGTGGCAGATTTACTAAACCTAGACAGAGGGAGTTTCACCCGGGGATCTACCCACTCGTACCCCGGGTGACGCAGGGCCGAGAACTCCTCGGCACCCACAGAGTCCTCATCGTCCCTCTGCACACTATCACTACACGGGGAGTCAGACATGGTCCCCTCCTCCTCAGAGTCGCTATGCCTACTGGAAAGATAATAAGCAGAGGAGGATGACATACCTGGGATGGCGCAGACAGGAAAGGCTCGGCTGGTGGTGGCACACATTCTAAATGAATCCTTTGCCTCACAACATCAAGACCCCACCTCTATTTATAGTGGACCACTCTCACAAAAGTAACCCCATCATCACCATGAGATCTCGCTCCATCCAACGGTTGTCGGCACATCTCCTTTAAAACTCCCCACCTAAACCATATCATTATTATGACAAGATAGCCTCGAACGGCGAGCCAAGTTAATACTTTCTCTTTCCCCATAATTAAAGCAAGTCTCATAAACGCAAGTGGTTGGGGACGCCTCGGCACCATTTCCAAAGGCAACACATCATAGCCTCTTGTGAACTTTGTTCACTACGAGCCTAGGGGGCTGGTGTTAGTGTATGGCCGGGTACTTCCCGGCCCAACAAGGGGAAACTGGTCGGGATCATCCCGGCCCAGGTAGGAGCGTCCCCACACGATGGCCCAACTGCGGGGGCTTGGATCCAGCGCAACGCTGGCAACCCAATAAGCGCAGTGGCCGTGTACTTCCCGGCCCTCTTGGCCGAGTACACCTCGACCCAAGGGGTAGCAGGTGGAACATGTGGTACAGAAGGGCATCATGCAATCAAACCCCAAAAAAGAAGGAGGTGATATGTGAAAAGTACAGAAGGAAGGAGTTGATATGTGAGAAGTATAGAAGGAAGGAGTTGATATGTGAGAAGGTAGGGAGATCCAGGGAGGAGCAGGAGGAGGTTCGACACAGAGGGTTCTTGAGATTGTCTGGTTCCGCACCGAAATAGTATCGATCAGGTACAGTTCTCATTTTAATTGAGATTGTACTTTGGTTAAAAGTGAGAATGCCAACAAATTAATTGAGACTTTACATTGGTTAATTTGCAAATCTACAATAATAATGAATTGAGCAATAATCTTTAGATAACTGATGATAGGTCTATTTTGAGAAAGTAGTGGAATGAATATATTTTTTCTTTATTGTTTTAGTCTTATTTGATCTTTTTCCCAATTTTATTTGATTAACCATTTTGTATAATTTTTATAAGTACTAATTTATTATAAATCAATTTTGCGTTAGTTAGGAAACGACTTTGAGTTATTTTACCCTTTCTATTTTGTTGACTACTTTCTAAACAATACTGAGACCATATTATTATTGAGACCAAACATATACTTGGATGAAAACATTTTTTTAATATAAATAACTAGATAAATCAATTAAACATAAAGAATGATTTAGATGATTATATCATCCATAATTGTATAAGGGTAATATTTAAGACATCTGGTGTACAATGAGGCTATAATGCCAACCTTTTGCATGTACTATACAAGTTATGCATCTTTTGTATAACAGTTAGAATATACCCTTTAAGTGTTTTCCTTAATTATGTTTATTCTTTGTTGATAAAAAAAATATCAAGGTAAAAATAAATATCCTATAAAATCAATTTAGATAGCCTTTTCAGATATCATGGTAGAAGGATGAGGCACTAAAACACAATTGCAGAATGTACGCAAGTCAAAAAAAAGAATAGCAAAATTCCAATGGAACTCATGTAGGATGCATGGCACTTGCAAGTCATGCAAAGAAGCTAAAGTAGGACTTGCTTACTTCGGGAAAATTTTTTTGTTTTCATCTCTTACATTCACTTAAATTCAAATATGTCCCATAGCTTTTATTTTGCTTTCTGTAAGTTTTATTATTTTCTCCAATATATATATATATATATATTATTTTACGTTGTACATATAATATGCAATAATATACAATGTCATTCAAAATATAAAATATAAGATCAACTATAACATCCAAAACAAAGTGAAACGTTTCGGAAAATGATAGAGAGGAGAAGTACAACATAATAAAGATGATTGAAATTACCACATGAATAGGAAGGTCTACAACAGTACACATGACAGAATGATATTAATCAATTACTTCTCCTTAGAGCAATTATTAGGCCCGATTGGTTCTCTTATGTAATTAGAAATTGTTATTATTGCTACTTCAATCTATGTATATTCCCCGTGTCAAGTGTTATGTTAAACTAATAATTAAGCTAATGAAGAATAGTTAGATTAAAAAAGGAAAAATTAAAATGTTTCCATTAGCCGTTCAAATCTACCTTGAACTATTCATAATTTAAAAATTAAAATTATTAAAAATTTATTAGAAATGTCATATCATGTTACTTGTACTCTATAAAAATAATTCAAAAGCACTGTTTCTTCTTCAATATTTACCCCAAATGTAATATATATATATATATATATATATATATATATATATATATATATATATATATATGCCCTAAAACAAAACGGATTATTACCGGAGTTAGACGGTGAATTTGAAACTCTTGTCAATGAGAATACTCTTAGGTCCGATATCTTCAAGACAGGGAAAGGCACAAGTCATGTTCCGATCCAGCGACAGTCGAGAAATCGCCAATCCTCGGATACCAAAGTGAAGTATTTAGGGTTTATAATCGAAATAAATCAATACAACATAGAGTATATAGTATTTACAAACGAAAGATCTTACCTTCTGAAAGGCTTTTCAGAAGTGGATAACATAGAAAAATCATACGGTTGAACATAGAATTTCAGAAAAGCTTCAAAATCTTTCAAAAACTTAAAAAACACATCTTCTTACTAAACATGTCTGCATATAAACATATCAAAAAAATCATTCATCACTTCAATTAGCTACGGATATCGTGCAATGGCAGAAGCGAAAAATGTAAAAAGACATCAAACCCAACCACCATGTCTACATTCAAATCCATGGAAGGGTAGAGTAGTAAACTCCATCGCATACAGTAAACGGGAAGTAGAAGGAAGGACATAATACTTTACATATAAACTCGATAATTGGACAAATGTCGACATAATATAAGTGAGGGTAGGGACAAATGGACGATAAGAAAAGTAGAACAACAGTAAAGAAAGACTGTTTATGTATTAATGCAATGCATATTGCATATGACATTTATTTTATTTCAATTGTAGATACTTTAATTTTCTTCATCGGATAAGATAGGAATGCTTTGTTCGTTTCTGAAGAAGTTGTGAGGATCAACCTTGGTCTTCACTATAGCCAATCTCCTGAAATTGTTACCGAAATACTTCACACCCCAAATGCTGGCTTGTTCGTAGCTGGTGTAACCATTGTTATTAACCCCAATGTCAAGGTCTCGGTAATTCAGATATGCAGCTCTTGGAGAGTTTGAAACATAAGGTTCCATATATTTATACACTCTTCTAATCCAATTCATGTACCTTTGTGCAGCCTCTTCCCCATCCTCTTCCCAAACGACCACATAGTGAATATGAAATATGTATCCAGATCTGTGTGCGAATGCAGTTTCAGATTCCGAAATCTCATCCATTCTGCCTCCATAAGGGGCGAATTGAAGCTCACCATCTGGAACCTCATAAAGCAACCGCCATAACCCTTGTAATCCTTCAACAGGAATGGGTTTCCTCACATAATCAGATTTTGCTTTGTTTATTCCTGGACGAAATCGAGTTCTGTTCAGCAAAACTTCAGGGGCTTCATTCACTGTAGATCCAAGTAACACAGCATTCGCGAAGAGCACTGAGCCAATCCAACTAGTCTCGGTACAGTCTTTTCTGTCCAAACCCAACTCCGGTAAGCTCTTCTGCATCATTGGAATAAGTTCTTCTACACCACCTTGAAACATGGACACAAAATTGGCTTGTAATGTTTGCTTTCCATGTTCACTTGAATTTACCTTTTTCACGTCCACCCTAATGAATATGCGCTCGTCCATTTTATTCGCCACAAGCTGCCACTTTTGAATAATCTCGGTTGCATTTTCTTCCAATGTCCTTGCAACATTGAACACTGTCACAGTTGATGGAACTGGAACTAATTTTATCTTCCAAGCCACGATGACTCCAAAGCTTGCTCCACCACCTCCTCTGATGGCCCAAAACAGATCCTCACCCATGGCTTTTCTGTCAAGAAGATTACCATTCACGTCTATTATGTGAGCATCTAAGATATTATCTACGGCAAGACCGTACTTACGCATCAAGGATCCATAACCACCTCCACTGAAGTGGCCACCAGTGCCTACAGTGGCACACACACCCGCTGGGAACCCTAGCGTTTTGCTTTTCTGGCTAATCGCGTAGTAAAGTTCACCAAGAGTTGCCCCAGCTTGAACCCATGCTGTTCGGTTTTCTACGTCAATTGTGATTTGTTGAAGGTTGAAGAGGTCAAGAATGACAAAGGGAACCTCAGCAACGTAGGAGAGACCCTCATAATCATGGCCTCCACTTCGGGTTCGAATCTGCAGGCCATGACGTTGGGAGCACATTATGGTTGCTTGAATGTGGGAAACGTCGAGTGGCGTGACAATGACTTGGGGTTTTTCGCTTAAGTTGAAGAACCTATAATTTCGAATGGACGTGTCTAGTATAGAGGTGTATGAAGAGTTGGTTTGAGTGTAGACAGCATTGAAGATTGAGTTGGAGATATGGGGATAGTTGTAAAGACATTGAACAAACTTTTCAGGAGTATGAAGTGAAGGAGGTTCAAATGAAAATAAAAGAGCAATGGCAGTAGTGAAGGTGAAATAGGAGCTTAAATGCTTCATTTCTGTGGATGGTTTGTTGTTGGTTTGATAAAAGAGCAGTGCGGAGCCTCTAATTTATAGTAGTTTGGTATTTAATTTTGGAGAAAATTTTCCGTGTAAAATAACCATTTCCCCCAAAATATAATATCGTTGATGTTAACATCCAAAAGTAAAAAGTAAAATGAGAGAAATGTTGACCAACGTTAACAAAATGTGAGAAAGATTTTTTTGTTTTTTAATGGTATATAGAAGAATAAAAAAAAAACTTAATTCACAACTCATATCAATACTCAGCTACAAAATATTCTTTAAGGATGGTAACTTAAAATAACAATCATCTCATAACTTAAAATATTAATATTTAAAGAAAAATCTTTTATCTTTTAACTTAAAATATTATAAAAATTATACTTTGACACTCTCTCGTGGAAAAGCAATTATTGGAAAACTTATTGTAGCAATATATTAATATATATTAGTATTTTAAATTTAAATAAAAAATATATTAAAATACTACTCTGTGAAGTTGCCACCGGTAGGCTCAACTTAATGTATCAGTTTTCAATATTATAACAAAAATATTTTAGATAACACTCAAGGAGATTACTCGTATAAAAATATGGTCTAAATTAAGTAAAAGCAACATTTTTTAGATATAGTTTAAAAATTATCTTAAGCAACATTGATATAAATGTTGTTTGTAAAAATTATGGGCTAATTCATAAAAATGTAATCTAAAATACACTAAAAATTAAAGATTTTAGATTAAAATATTTCATACATCATTTTTTGATTGATAATACAAAACTTAATTTCAAAAACACAAAAAATTTTAATTTTAATTTTAGACCGAAAACGCGAAATACTTACAACGTTAAAAATGTGAAGTTTTGAGAAATAAATACATCTTACTTTTTTTATGAAAATTTTAAATAACAAATTTAAAATTATTTTGGTACCGAAAAATCGTTTTCTATTATCTACAATTGCACTAACCTTGATTATGCCTAAAAGATTATTGTAGTTATTAAATTATTAAAATAATTGTCAATTCGAAATAATTGTTATCGTCGTACTATAGTTTCCTAGGTTTGAGTAGTTGTCGGCTTGTAGAATCGAAAATTTATTGAAGAAATTAAATAAGGATGTTCGATGATTATTTTTTTATTTACAATATTCAAAATTTAAGGGTATATTTTTTCAGATAACCTCCTTTGTCATTTTAAGAACAGATGTTACATTAACGAAATCTTTTATATTAATATTAATTCTTTATATTTACTTTTATCATCAAATCATAATCATGGAAAAGTTTTTTAAGATAATTTTATCGATAACGTTGAATGAGTTAAATTTAAAGAATTTCTTAATGTGCCAGTTATTTATCAATTTCTACCAAATTCGAAATACTAGCTAGTAACTATTTAGATATTAATTTATAAAATAAAAAATTTATAATTTATCTTTAAATTAGTTTTTAAAATTTCTCTACCAAGATTTTAGCTACTAAAAATTAGTCACTAAATATTAATTACTAAAGAAATTTTGTTTTCTAAATTAGTATCTAAGTAAAGAGTAACCAATTTAGCAACCAATTAAAATTTTTTATTTAAAGTAGTGACTATTTTAATAAACAGAAATTTTTTACTTTGTAAATCGATATTTAAATCGGTAAACTAATAATTTTTAATTACTAAAATTAGTTATTGGAGAGATATTTTCTTTAAATGATTAGTTTTATTCATTCAACTTTTTGTCATATTTATACATTAGCTGAACTTCCAATAGATATATTGCTAATGAATTGTCAACTTAAAAATGAAATTGAATTATATAATAGTTTAGTTTATATATTTTACATACTTTCAGTATCATTTACGTGTTTAAATGAGAGCCAAATAGAATGTTGCTGAGATATTTTGCAAGTTTCGTCGCGTTAAAAATGTGATTGAATTATTTTGTACGTTGCATATACTACTCTGTAGCAAGGACACGCTCACTTCATTTTCGTGTTTAAACGAGCGCCAAAGAGAGGTGTCTTCTTCCTGGCATATCTCTCCCATAGTATCCTAGGAATTTATTGCCACATTTGCAAGCTAGGCCCACCAGACTTTACCAGAAAATGATTCATTTTCATTCAATTTCAAACAACGTCATCTAAAAATTCAACAACGAAATTACCATTTACTAAATTCTAATGTAGCCATAAGATAATCGTGTCACTGTTCTGCTTTAAATTGATTTTTGTTTTCATTCACTTTTAATTTCTTATCAAGTTCTGGTTCACAGTTGTCTTTTGTCTGGTATTAGTCCTTCTACCGGTGTAACGTACGGGTTTTTTTTATATGTAATAATTGTGGTAATAACAATGAGTTTTTGGATATTTAATAATCTATATGATGAGAATCTAATGTTTTAAAAAGATATTGAAGTGTATCAATAGAATAGATTAATTTAGAATGTAATTAAAGTGGTATGTCAAGTTAATATTTGATTTCATTGAATATTATTGTCAACCACCAACAACAAAAATATGACTAATACACTACTTTGTTAATATAAGAATAAAAAAAGAATAAATTACATACCTAGAATGTATCCTTTGGTATTGAAGTTCATAAATTCCTTTTGTACAGAAATTCCTTTTGTACACAACGACTTCTTTGTTCAACTTTTTCTGTACCATGATTTTCCTACATGGCAGAAAATAACATAAATAAATTGATATATATTTATAACAGTTTTGAAATGAAAAAAAAAATAGAAATGACATACCTATAATTGATTTCTTTTCAAAGAGTTTCAAAAATTTCTTTGTACACAACGTTTTTAGTTGTGTTTGTTACCTTTCCATCTTCATCCAATATAAGTATTTTCAATCCTCTTTTGGTTTTGACTCTAGAAATAGCAACATATAGTTGGCCATGTGTGAATACAGGTTGTGGAAGATAAAGGCCGACTCTAGAAAGTGTTTGTCCTTGACTTTTGTTAATCGTCATTGCAAAGCATAAAGATATCGGAAACTGTCTTCTTTGAAATTTGAAAGGCAAACCTGAATCAGATGGCACTAAATCCATTCTTGGTATAAAAATCCTGTCACCAATGTTTTTTCCAGTAATTACAGTTGCACATATTACATTCTTGCCT
>Ga0209589_1008533_pt1 | contig 15940 bp, 13 predicted proteins | sample CowpeawhiteBW_FD_187525 | JGI IMG/M metagenome (GOLD analysis project Ga0209589, IMG submission 187525) | Root nodule microbial communities of legume samples collected from California USA - Cow pea white BW (SPAdes) (version 2) | ecosystem: Host-associated > Plants > Roots > Nodule | place: USA... | reverse complement strand
ATTTTTACGCCACTTTTACCAAACTTACTCAATAAATCCAATAATCACAAATCCTAATTAAATCAATCTTTAAGAACAGAAAAATCAATTAAATCCCCAAATTTAAATATTAAATGAGGGCAAAAATTTGAACTCATCAGGCTCATTTGCCAACTTAAGAATAAGCCTTTAGGAGACCAAGAGGATGAAATAGCTGAATGATTTTTGGGTGACTTTTGGGCTGCCAAATTTGTAGTTACAATCAACCACTAAGTAGTGAGATCATAAATATCTTAAGTGAGATGTAATTGCAATTTATGGGTCTTTTGTAATTATAGTGGTTAAAGCTTCTTTATAAGCTGAACCATTTTATCAATGAAGACAAGTTAAGTTTTATTCAGAAAATTAGAATGTATCTCTTTTATTTTAGCGAAAGTGATTCTCCTAAGTTCTTGAGTGATTCAAGAAAATTTGGCTTTATCAAAGGACTTTCCACCTTAGTCTGTTGCCTCCCTTAGAAAGAGTGATTATTTCCTTCCACCTTTCATATTCACATATTCTTTAACTCGAAATCAAAAACTCACTTCTTTCCTAATTTATCACAGAGTCATTGTAATATCCAGACGAGATTTTAATTTAAAATAATAAAACAAAAACATAATAATAATACTTCATTTATTATAAATTGTTTCCCAAAAACTGCGGAAATTTAAATCTTTATTACACTGATAAAACCAAATCCAATCCAAATATTTATTAAACACAATACCTTATCAACTTAGTCTTATTATAAAGCAAAGTTCTGTAATTCAAATGATTACAAGAAAATCCTTAAAACTCATAAAAATGATAAAATGTTGCCATAAAGTTTCCAAACTAGCCCACGCTCCGGTTCTACGCTCCACCAATACCACTTGTAACATCATCTGCTCCCGTGTACCGCATACACGATCATCGCCAAACACACACAGATAGGGTGAGTTAAAGGAATATAAACATATGCAACAATTTATATAACAAAACACACACATTAAAGGAACTTCATCCTTTGGTCTCATCACACATGGCCACCACCATGTAATCCATGTTCTACGTCTTTGGTTGATAGTCTCAAGCTATCGTTGTTGTCCAACCTACAAGCCACCACTTGTAGAACACATGCGGGAACACTCGCTATTTCGTGCCACAACTCAAAGAATGCTCGTGTTACCCTCTATCCTAGGCCACAACTCTAGAAATAATCCAGCATCTGACCCTTGAGATATCGCCTAAAGCCTCGTAGACCACGCACATCCAACACAAGCAAAACATAATGTCTGCTTCATCAAAAATTGCTGGCTCTCCACACGAGTCGCCCGACACAAAAGGCTTCCAGACCGCCTGGCGGGGCACACATGCCGCCAGACGCCAAGTGCCTCTGATGCTACTATTTCTACAAGCATCGCCTGATGGGACAACCCCTAACGCCAAGAGCCACACGCTTCAATTCTCTACTGGTTTCATAGCTATCGCCTGGCGGTCAAACACCACCGCTGGGTGCTACACCAGTACTTACGCAATACTGATTTTTAAGCACCCAGAACAAAGTAAAATCAATCCATTCACATTTTATTTATATATTCCCCCTTTAAAACCATGTTAGCATTCAATTCTAACTTATGAATAACGCATGCTCGAACAAATATAAGCAGCAACACTCTAACAATTTAAGCACATGATCCTATGCACCAATGCAAATTAATATTGACACATATGCATTCACCAATAACCAATTCTCAACATGTGACTAACCCAAAGGGACATTCGAATTGATAGAGACTTACGACATAACCCAATCATGCTTTATTAGAGGTTACTTGAAATTATCAAGAGCTTATTCATGTATTTTAAAGATTCCACAACAATATTGAGTAACGTATATCTCTAGCTATTGACCTCCAAATCAAATCTCTACCGTTCAAAGTGAAGAACCACATGTTATGGACAACCTGTCAAAATTTCACCTAAATCAGACAGTTAACGAACCGAGAAATGCAGTTTTACGAAAATTGTGCGAATTAGAAAAACGATGGCGCCTAGCGCCCAGAAATCAGGAACCTGGCACCTGGCGGTACAAAACCAGCACTGGGCTGTTCTTGTTCCGCTAAAAAACGAAAAACACCATTTTTCGTGAATCAGAACACCACACATCTCTGGTATGGCGCCTGGTGGCCAATTGGGTGTCGCCAAGCGGTTCCTACAACTCTTCCCTTGCGCTTGCGAACCTCAGCTTTTCCCAGTTTCCCCTGGCATGCGGATTTCCATCAATTCTCACGCAATCCAGCTTCTAATTATAATGATTCGTATCCTCCACGCATCCATTATAATGCAAGACTAACAAGTTATAGCTCCCCTAACCTGGATTCCTTTGCTTAGTTTTGGAACATTTTTCAAGGTCTTGTGCACCACAACACAATCCAGCCCTTGTCTCCTTCCAAGATTGCTTCCAAACCTTGCCATCCTCTCCAAAAAAAAAAAACAAAAATACTCTCCCTTTGTAACCCTTTCCTTTGGCAGCTCCAAAAACCCATCATTTTTCCCTCAATTGGTCATTTAATTAGGTGTTAATGAAGGTTAATGTTCCTAAAACGAATATTGGCATTTAAATTAGCTTAATGGTCATTCAATGGTTGTCTTATGATGGTTTTCCATCCTTCCCTTGGCTTCAAGGTTTCTTGCTTTTGATATTCATGCCAAAACTAATTATAGAAAAAATAAAGTTTAATGTGAAGCTACCAAGGTTTGAACTCATAACCATGCAACGTCCAATCGATACACAACCATTTAACCAATTCATGCTTTGTGATAATTCTTATCACTAGTGCAGTAAGGGCTTTTTGCCCCGGTTATTTTTCACATTTTGCCTCGGGTCTCGAACCGAGGCATATTGGGGCGAGGCCAAAATGTACCCCTTTTGGCCTCGGTTATCACCCGAAGCCATATACCCATTTTTATGCTTCGGTTGTTTCAAAACCGGTGCCATATACCCAGTTTCATTCTCCGGCGGCGATCCACTCTCCACCACCTCATCTCCCGCAATCATCACTGATAGAAAGGCAACCTTTCTTCCAAAACCGCACCACCCATTTCCGCCTCTCCTCCCCTCGCCCCACCTTCTTCAAACCCACATCAATCAAATGCGCCACCCAACTCCACACCCAACCCCCACCCCTCACCCACGCCCAAGATCGCGTCTTCAACTTCGTCGCCGGCCCCGCCACCCTCCCGGAAAAGGTTCTCCTCCGTGCCCAATCCGAGCTCTACAACTGGGGCGGATCTGACATGAGCGGAGTATTCGCACCCTCCTCCAGATCCCGTCGGAGTATTCTGTCCTCTTCCTCCAGAGCGGCGCCACAACCTAGTTCGCCGCTGTGCCGCTCAACCTCTGCTCCCCTGACGACGTCGTCGACTTCATCGTCACGAGCTCCACCAGGAAGAAAGTGGCACACAGGAACAGTTCCAGGCTTAACCTTAAGCCATTTTTGCGAAGAGAGAGAGAGAGTGCGCGAGAGAGAGAGCGAGGGGAAGGAGTTGCAGAGGGGAAGAAAAATGGTTCGCGAAATTCGAACCCTAAATAAACCCTATGGCTTCGGTTGTTAGGGGAACCGAAGCCATAGACCCCCTTTTGGCACCGGGTCTCCTTGGACCGAGGCCAAACAGCCAACGTCCAACCACTTTTTGGCTTCGGGTCTTACTGGATCGAGGCCTATACCACCATTTGGCACCGGTTTTGGGCAAACCGGGGCCTATACCCCTTTTTGGCTTCAGGTATTTGGAGAACCGAGACCTAAAACTTGGCTGAAATTGCAAAAATGCCACCGCACCATTATATGCTTCGGTTCCTGACCAACCGAGGCATATAAGGCGAGGTAAAATGAGAATTCTGCACTAGTGTATAATTCTAAGGTTTTATTATCACTCAACATGATCATGCACATAATTAAAACAATAACAATTAAATAACACATAAATGACATACATAGGACTCGAACCTAAGTCTTCTCATACAATCAAGTACTTTCAACCATTTGAGCTAATACTTTTTCCACATCATAACAATCTCCATTAAATGCCATAAAGGCTCCCCTACCCGTATTTATTAAGTAATTATTTATTTAATTATTTAAATTTCACGGGTCTTATAGTTATAACCCTCGTTCTATGCATCCAAAATTAGTGTTTCTTAAGCCTAAATTAAAGTTCAGAACATGAACTTTCACATCATTTTGGAATCACATTAATTGGAGTTCTACAACTCAAGATATCGACATTTCAAATATACTGTCCAGAATGGAATCTCAACATCTTTCTAATCCACCTTTTCACTAAGTTTCCAAGTTTCCTACAGGTTCTAACCCTAAATATCCTAAGTCAGTCCTTGTGAAAATGAGGTTCACATTACACCCCCTTTGGACCTCAGGATATTTCAATCCACCAGCTCAAACGTATTTTCCAGACCAATTTGGCTACTACTTATTTTCACATATAGATTTTACCCAATTATTCCCCATCTCAACCACATACAATTACCCCCCCCCCCCCCTCACTTATATCCCCACCTCTCCTCCTTGCTTAACAAATACCAATCACTTTCCTTTTCCCTTATGTCTTTACAACCACCTTGCCCAACTGACCATCATATACACAATTTACCCAACTCTTCCCTTATCAATGCGTGTCCCTACTGTTACCCCCATTTCCAAAAATGTGATATTGAAAAACAAATTGATGAACTCCTCCACATGGGACTAATACAGCTAAGCCACTACCTTTTTCCTCTTCAGTTCTACTTGTAAAAAAAAGATGGTACTTGGAGGTTTTGTGTGGATTTTCGAGCCCTAAATTCTATTTCTATGAAAGATAGATTTCTCTTACCCATTATTGACAAACTTTTGGATGAATTGGGAGGTGCTAAGTTATTTTCCAAGCTGGACTTCGTCAAGGATTCCATCAAATCTAAATGCATGACGCTAATATCCATAACACTACATTTCGCACCCATAGGGACTATTATGAGTTTCAGGTCATGCCCTTTCGTCTTTCCAACGCCCCATCTACATTTCCAAGCAACGATGAATGAATTGTTGAATCCCTTCCTTTGCAAATTTGTCATCGTTTTCTTCGACGATATCTTGGTTTATCACCTTGGACACTCACTTGAATCATCTAGAGAGCACGTTTCAGACCTTGCTTCAGGATTAGTTTTTTCTCAAAGGTTCCAAATGCCTCTTTGCTTAGCAGTAACTTGACTATTTAGGTCATATTGTATCTGCTCAAAGGGTGGTAGCAGATCCTTCTAAAATTCAAGCAATGGTGTAGTGACCATCACCTACTTCCTTTAAAGCTTTACATGGCTTTCTTTGTTTGACAGGGTTTTATCATTGTTTCATAAAGGATTATCCTTTTATTGCTACTTCATTGATGACCCTTCTAAAAAAGAATCGCTTCAATTGGAGCCCTACGACCCAATATGCTTTTGATTAGGTAAAACAAACAATGACAAAAGCCCCGGTTTTCGCTCTTCCGAATTTCATGATTTCATTTCAACTTGAGACTAATGTATTAGGTTCTGTTATAGGTGTTGTTCTAATGCAACATGATTTAGCAAACCTTTCTACGTTAGACTACTTTGTTCTTCCACTTATGTTCGCGAATTACAAGCCATCACTTCTATTATGAAGAAACGACACCATTACTTATTGGGCCATCCCTTTGTTATTCTTATGGACAACCGTAGTCTTAAGGACCTAATGTTCCAAGTGGTTGAGACTCTAGAGTAGCGAGTTTACCTTTCCAAATTGTTGGGGTATGACTATACTATACAATATAGAGCCCGAAAACATAATGTGGTTGCAAACACCTTCTCGTCCTACTAATACTAGCCAGGGTCGCTTTTTCATTCTTTTTATGCCTCACTTCCTTTTCCTGGACAAATTACGCCAATCTCTTCAAGATAGCCCTGAATTTGTCTCACTATTGGCTAATATACGAAGCAAGCCACTTTTCCACTTTACAACATCCACAATGATCTTCTGTTGTATGATGGCAAGATATGGTTAAATCAGGACAACCCTTTTATCCCTCTTCTTTTAAAGGAATGCCACACTACACCCTTGGGAGGTCATATGGGACTTTCCAAAACTTTGGCACATATTTAGGGCAACTTATTTTGGTAGGGCGTGTGTTTAATGTTTCATACTTTCGTTTCTCAGTGTTCAACTTGTCAACATACTAAGTAAGAAACTCATAAACGAGTTGGTTTATTACTACCCCTATCACTTCCTCATGACACTTGGGAAGATCTTTCCCTTGATTTCATCACGGGATTACCTCCTTCCTGGGTCATTCTATAATCTTTGTAGTTGGTCATTGTTTCTCTAAAGGTGCTCATTTTGGTACCCTTCCCACTCATTTCACTACATTTAAGTCGCCCAACTCTTCATGGACATGGTTTGCAAGCACTATGGCATCCCACACAGTCTGGTTTCTAACCGTGATCCAATTTTTATCAATAGATTCTAGCGTGAATTATTTCATCTATGTGGTACAAAGTTGTGCATGAGCACATATTATCATCCCGAAACTAATGGGCAGACTGAAGTTATAAATCGCACACTAGAATAATATCTTTGTTCTTTTGTTCACTCCCACCCTTCCCACTAGGGCATTTACATTTCTCTTGCTGAATGGTATTATAATACATCGATCCACTATGCTACTGAGACCTCTCCTTTCCAGATTACATTTGGCAAACCTCCTCCATCTATCCCTTTTTATTTAACGAGTTCTTTTGTAGAGGTAGTGGATTCATTGCTTACAACTCACCAGGATCTCCTTGCTCAATTGCACACGAAGCTTGTGCAAGCACAATTGACCATGAAAGAGATCGTAGACCGTCATCGCAAAGATGTCTCTTTCAACGTGGATGATTGGGTCTATGTTCGTCTATGACCAAATCGACAACATTCTCTCCATTCTCTTGTTGATTTCCCTCCCTAGCCAAAGGATAATAAGCTCATTATTGAGCCACTTGCATTTTTGGACACCGATATGGACTCTTCAATTTCTCCACCTACAAAGTTTGTTTTAGTCCAATGGAAAGGACTTGCACCTGAAGACTGAACTTGGGAGCGTTGGCTAACCTTGTTTTTGACTATCACCTTGAGGGCAAGGTGTCTTTTGTAGCAGTGGGTATTGATAGCAACGACCCTATAAGCTTTGGTCCAAAGATGTGTTGGATATGATTCCAACGAAGAAAATATGAGAAATGGGCCAAGATGCCAAAGTATCTCTATGACTGTCACTAAGTAGAAATATTTTCAAGTGATTTAGTATTTCTTAATTTGTTATTATTTCTTATATTTGCCGACTTGTGAATTCTATTATAGATTCATTTATGTACGTCATATTTTCTGTTTCCATAAATCACAAATAGTCAATCATTAACAACGTGATCTTTGTTAAATACTCAAGGCATGAACTGAATGAGAGAAGAAGAATTTTCATCCTCTTTCTTTGTTATTTGTAGGAGCTCCTTTATCCTTGATATCAAGGCAGCTTATACTTATCAGTTTCTCTTCTTAGACTCTTGATCTATCTTAGAATATCTCATTGTCTACAACTCACTTACCTCGTTTACGCCTTATCGGTCACAATCTCTACTATTTTTATTTTTTTTCTTATACCTGACTCCTCTAATCAATCACTTCTGCTATTTCCTTGTTCTTTAATAGTCTATTTGGAGTCATACGTCTTCATACTCGTCTAATCCTGTACCATATAATCCTTGGTCTTACAGAAAAGGAATAACAAGGAGTAATTGGTATACTCGTTGGTAACCAAAGGTTTTATTATAGTAGAACATTATGACTTAAGAGAGAATTAAACAGTCAGAGTTATAGATAAACTAGTATAAATCTATTGCGTTGATATCCTTTTAATTCTTTATCTACTGGATAACAATTTGCGATAAAATGTATAGTGGTTACATCATATTCCTTTTTCTAGTATCTGTCAGCTACTTTAATAAGGAAAGATGTTGTGTTTTGAGAAATTTTGTTAATGTGGTTTTCAGGCGTAGAGAGAGTTTACCATGAGAAACAATTTTTTAAACTTAAGTAAAGCATATAGATGATTATGTGAATCATTACCAACTGAAATTGCTCTTAGGAGAATTAGTACAACAATAAATCATTAAAATAATATTTCTGAATAACTGAAACTTCTCTTAAGATAATTAGTACAACACTAAATCATTAAAATAAGATTTCTGAATAACTGAATTTACTTTGACATTTACAACAAAAATTGAGGAAGCTCACGCAAGTAATTGCTTTTCCTGTCAATACAGTCACAAACATTTTTCCAATCACTTGCACGTAATGCTTGTCATAAGACACCAACACCTTCCAAAGTAATTTAGTATTTCTCAGGGCTTATGGTTTGGATAACATTAGAGAATGCATTCTATATAATGGAAGGTAAATATGGTTTTGTTACTCTACTAGAAGTATTTACAATACATATAAACTTGAAGTTCACATATTCTTCAATTTATGAACTTGGATTCAGTCACTTGGAAAACTTGAAATGATAAATTTGGAGGTTTTCAACATTGGATTTGGAAAAATTACTACGCATTCTTGCCGTACGGAACTTGCCCCAGTTGAGTGATCTATATTTAGGAGGGTTTTTATCATCAAGCAACTCTTCAAAGGGCATCACATCAGTATAGAGTGCAGGTTTTAGAAAGAACGGAACTGAAAACCTATCTTTCTCAGAGTTCACCACAACTCTGTGCTCCACACTTTCATAAGCATCATTGCTCCAAATCTACATTCACAAAACATAGAACTTATCAAACTAAACACTCAGTCTGAATATTCTACGCTATCAGACTAAATTGGAACATTTTTAATGAACTTGTCAGACGAAACTAAAACATACAAGATGACATGACAGACGAATCAAACAGACAAAACGAAAGTAAAATCAAACGAAATGAAAAACAGAAGAAATTAGTAACCTCAAACAGAGAGAGTGAAAATATTCCCTTGAGAAAACTTTGATACCTGGATCATATCACCAACATTAATGATGAATGAATTGAAAATGGGCTTGACTCGAATCCACTCTCCATCTGATTTTCTCCTTACTTCTAGACCACCAACTTCATCTTGAGCAAGCACAGTCAAAACACCAGTGTCCTTGTGGTGTCCAAGGCCAAGAGCCAGATGAGGGTAGGGGCAAGGTGGATAATAGTTGAGTCTGATATTGCTGGTGTTATGTGTGAAGTATCTGCGAAACCTATTTGCCTCTAAGCCTAGGCTCAGGGCAACAAGTTCCATCAACTTGTAAGCAAGTTTCTCCACTTCTTGTGCATATTCTTTGCATGCTTCTCTGGCATCACATCAGTGTTTCTCTGTTAGTATATGATGAGAGTTTAGATACATCACATAAGATCTTAGAGCCAAATTTAATCCTCACCTTTGTAAAACAAATACAACATAGAGACAGAATTGAAGGTGTAGATTTTTTACAGTATATGAAATTAAACTCAAATTTAATAGCAGAAATATATTATGGGCATTGAATTACTTGAAATCTGGAGGATTGTGAGGCCAGCGATTATCCCATTGGAACTGAAAGCTTTGCTCATCATCATGTGGAAGTAAAGGTGGTATAAAAGTGGGTTCCTGCACATTGAAATCGTAGATTTCTTTCCAGTCCCTAACATTTTTGGTATGTTCTGCTTCAAAGTACCCCAACACGTTAACTGCGTCCCTTCTCACCTTCAGTTTTTCTTCCAAATCAAGTGAAAAAAACTTCCTTGCAGCCTCTTCAATCCTCTGTCTTTTATCCAAAGGAACCTTATGATTGATCACCTGAAAGAAACCCCACTCCTTGCATGCACTGCCTATTTCTTGGACTAAGTCTTGGATACAAGAAACTGGGATGGTGTCTTCTTCGGTTTGGTAGTTTATGGGAGACAGATCAATCAGAGGGATGCCTTCGGCCACGATCACTGATGATTTTGGCCTGTGTTCTGGTGCCTGAACAAAAGCAAAGTCTATCTCTCCCATGTTGCTTGTTGCTGTAAATTACAGCCTGTATTGTTTTATTTTGTTTGATCCAAAGATGTCTGATACTCAATGTTTTGTGTTGAGATTGTATGCATTGAACCTGGACTAGTATGTTATGATACCACGCCTCTTGTGTTTGTATACTAATAAGGCTGTGTTTAGTTTTCAGTGGTCAGAATATTAAAAGAGAATAAAATAAGAAAAGTTACTTTCCTGCGTTGTAAAGTTAATTTTGTAGGGTTTAAATGAGTTTTAAAGTAAATTTTTGAAGATGTATAAGACTAATCCAAAATTTATGTGCAAAATTTGTTATTGGTTAGAATTATTGTATCATTTGGCGTCAAAGTGATATTGAATTACTTATTAATGTCTTTGAGATGTATATGGTTTAGCCTCGGAGGTATGTTGAAAATTTCATATTTTACAAACTGGTTTTATAGTGTTAAATTAAATTTAAAAATTCACTTCTTAACATCAAATGTTACTATTATAAACTTATTCCCAAAGTGAAATTTAATTGAAGGTATGTTTGTCGATAACAATCCTTTCTTGCTTTTTGTCATATTTTCCAGAGGTTTGAAACCTAGGAAACTCTAATATGGTGGTGTGACCATGTTTTCTTGCTTTCGACTCAATACGGACACACACACAATCAGAGTGCGTACGATGCAGTGTTTGATACCTTGTTCGTAGACACGCTTGAGTCAAAATTAATTTACATAATTTGAACTTAATTTTATAAATCGATTAGGTATAAAAATTATTTAAATGATATACTTTTATTTTATTTTTAAATTATAAATATTAAGTAAATTTTGTATGCTTAACTTTTTTTACTATAATAAATTAAGATGAGTATATCTAATGAAACTATCAAACAAGAAGATGAAACAAAACCTCTTTGGAAATACGTTTCAAAGATGAAACAAAAAAATTGGCATGTCAACTTAGGATAAGTCAACTTTAGTCAACAAGTTGACCTTAGTCAAAAGTCAACAAGTCAACCATGATTTAGTCAACAAATTGACCCTAATTAAAAGTTAACAAGTCAACCAATGTTAAGTCAACCAAGTCAACTAAGAGAAATTCAAACATAATTAAATCTAAAACAATGGAAGAGATTAGGTAACTCCCATATGGATTCTCCTCTTGAGCCACCATCCTTGATAGAGGTCAAGCCTATATCAATTAGTATCAGTTATGTCATGCTAGTTAGAGTTGGCTTTAAAAGCCAATGCTTAACAAATTAGCATCCATGATTTTAGGATGGCATACATGTATGACACAAAGCTGACACTTTGAACTATTTAACTTAGGCTTTTTCTTATTAACGTCGATAATTATAAGCTGACACTTTTTTATTTCCGCAATATGTTATATTCAATGTTATAACTATAAAACTATCTAACATAAGAAGAAAAAATAAAAGAAAATGTTAAAAATATTTCACCTAAATATCGTCTTACTTTACATCTTATAATATAAATGAAAATATACAAAAATTTAAAAAACAAAATTCAATTCTCCCTTTTTATAATATTTACTATTACAAAAATTCAAATTTCAAACTCTTAATGGAAAAATGGTGAATGGAATTGAATGTGTCAGGTAAGACGTCTTCCACGTAATTAAACTTAAATATTTGAAAAGAAAATGTTCTTACCGCGCACAATAGTCCCATATTGCTTACAAATCGAGGCCTAAGGCGATTTAAATATCCCTTCCTCCTTCCACCTTTTGAGGCGCCTTTCAAGGATAAAATTGTGACGGGCAAGCTCCAAAGCAGAAAAAATGTACCTTGGATGCATGGTGATTGATAGTGATTCTATCATTGAGGCTTATGTTCCTACCATACCCAATCATGACGGAGTCATGCTCTAAGGAGAACAATACCTTGGTTATATGGTGATTCTATCACCGAACTTGGGACCGAAATAGAAAACATTATCATTAATAATAATTTCATTTAAGTATAATATAACTACTTTTAGTGAAATATACTTAATAGATAATTGATGTATTTGATCCTCCAAACAAGGTTGGAACAAGACACACATTAATTAGTACATCAAAACTTAAAAGGGTACTAGGTAGTTGTAAAAATAAAATCAAGGTGATAATCGTTAATTGTGAAAAAGTCCAAATGCAATAGATAAACATGATAAATGATACTTGATTCTTTTATTCAATAATACTTCATATATGAGGCACACTAGGAAATTTATAAGCAAATTTGATTACATCCATTCATTTCCAAAATAGTGTTTTTATCAATGGTTCTACATATTATACCCAATTTCTAATTTACATGCATAAGATAAATATTATCGTTAATGTGCTATCATTTTATCTTATAATCGTAAATTTGAATGTTATCCACCTTATGTTTCTTGAAATTAGTGTTGAATCTATGGACAAGAAACTTGCCCCATTTGTATGTCCTATATTTGGAAGGGTTTTGATCATTTATCAACTCGTCCAAAGGCTTGACTTCAGTTTCTTGTGCAGGGAAGAAAAAGAATGGAATAGAAAATCTTTCTTTCTCTGAGTTCACCACCACTCTATGCTCTGGACTCTCATACGCATCGTTACTCCAAACCTGTACAAACAACTCCAAAACATTTAGTTAACATTTCTCTTTATTAAAAAAAATAGATTTTAAACTTAACTCATGATATTGATCAATCTTACAAAATTAACTTATAAAGTGAGATTTACACTTAGTTATACTTATCTCTACTCGATTTAAAATTTTTAATACCCTCTCTTATGAAAGAAAAATATAATTAAAACACATTTTTCAATAAAAAAATTATCATCTTATGTTATATTTATTAACTTTAATAGCAAACTATACTACCTGAACAATATCACCGAGGTTGATAATGTAAGCATTTGGGATGGGTTTAATTCTTATCCATTCTTCATATGCTTTGTGTTTCACTTCAAGTCCTTCAACCTCATCTTGTCCAAGAATGGTTAAGGCTCCAGGATCTTTATGACGACCAACACCAAGGGCTAGATGAGGATTAGGGCATGGAGGATAATGGTTGAAACGAATAAAACTAGTTTGATCTTTCATAAAATATTCCTCAAACCTTTTTGCTTCAAGCCCTAAACTCAAAGCTATAAGCTCCATTAACTTAAATGATAACTTTTCCATCTCTTCAACATACTCCTGGATTATATCCCTGGCCATATTCATGTTCACACAAAATACAAGAAAAAAAGAAACTTTAATTTAACTAGAATTTGACATGAAAAATAATAATTGTTAGCAATAAAAAATGTTATATTTCACTACATGTAAAAAAATTCTAGAAGAAAACTCTAGAAATGTGGAGATAATTTCAGGAACTTTCATAAATATTTATTAAAAGTCATGGAAAAAATACTAGAATAATTAAGAAATTAGTAGCCGCCATTTGTATTGTGGAAAAAACTTAACAATGTAGAGACTTGGAGGTTATGAATGGATGAAATGGCCCTTACCTAAACATAAGAGTTCTTCCATCAGTATAAGAAAATGCCTAAATATAACCAATTTTAGAAACAAAAAGTAATTAATCACTATAGTGACAAATTTAGATACAAATTTTTAAACTAAGATTATTGGTATCTAAAATAGTCTATATTATGAATAAAAAATTATAATTGGATTGTGAATTAGTCGCTAAATTGGTCACTAATATTAACTACAAAGGTTTTGCCTACCAAAGAAATTAGTGTCTAAATTGGTCACTTATTCTAGATATAATCAGCATAAAAAGTCTTGTACTTTACTACAAAATTGTCATCCCTTTAACTTTCTATGTCAATTTTAAGTATAATCACTATAGAAAGTCTTGTACTTTATTTTAAAAGTGTCAACGCTCCCACTTTCTATGTCAGTTCTAGTGATACCTGACATAGAAAGTTTTGTCATATTTATAATTTGTTACCATTTCACTTATTATGTCATATGGATTATAATTGTCATAATAAGTTGTTATAAAACCCAATTTTTGCACTAATAAATGGATATGACTTGATCAATGCTAAAGAAGATGACTTGTTTAGTACTTGTTGGGCTTAAGCAACTTACACGATCGTCCACATGTTTGAAACATGAAAATATATCAATATTCAATTTTGAATGTTATAAAGAAGAAGTAAATCCAAAAGTGTGGATCAAGAAAATGGAGAAAGAAATTAAAATGATGGAAAAGAATGATGTTGGATAACTCATAGATTGTCCACACTAAAAAAATGTCACTAGATTTTGATGAGTTTATAAAACAAAAGTTCAATTATGATGACACCATACAAAAGAATAAGGTAAGATTAGTCTTTAAGGATATTCGCAACAACCAAGGTTTGACTACAATGAAATCTTTACCTCAATGGACCCTAAATATACTTAGAGATTTAATAGCTTTTGCAACACGAAAAGGTTGGAGCATACACCAATTGATGCCAAGTCAAACCTTTTGAAATGTGCTTGAGGAAAACATAGGCTTTATAATCAAAGGCAGCGAAGCTAAAGTATTTAAACTAAAAAGAGTTTATATGGAGTAAATCAAGCAACCCCAAAGCATGGTAAAGCATAATTCATTGGTACTTTACCAATTTTGCTCATTCTTATTACTTGTGAATCCTTAATTGATAAAGTATGATAGAGCATTATAAGTTGACAATTAATAAACTTGTTATTTCATAGTCACATAACTAGATATCATGGATCCTTCAAGCCTTTTGTGAAGATTCATGCAAAGAAAGTTAACTTCATGCTAAAGTTATTAAAAGAATTTTAAGATATTTAAAAGATAAAAAGGAGTTTAATATATGGTACAAAGTTGACTAACTACTCTGATAGAGACCGGACAAAGTCGATAGACGATATGAATAGTACATTAGTTTATGCTTGTTCACTTGGATCAAGATTTTTCTCCTTCACATTTAAAATCAAGCAACTAAAGTAAGTGTAGCTTAATCAACATTTGAAACAAAGTATATGGCAATTATATAAACTACAAAATTCACAATTTGATTGAGGAGGATTGAGGTAGGTTAATTGGTTAATATGTTTTGAATTTTTGTTTTTGTTAAAATTTATAATTTCAACATATATTTTGTTAGATACATTAGAGTAAAATTTTTAAGAGACTATATTATTTAATATTTAAAGAGTTTAATGATTTAAGATTTCAAGTATACACATTAGAATAATGAAGTGCATTGATTAATAGTTATAATATAACTACCTTTTAATAACTTTTGTATTATGTTGGTTTAGAAGTTCAATGTACGTAATCTGGTACCGACCAGTAGAAGATTAACCTACATTGGGGTTGGATAGACATGTCAAAGTAAGCCAATCCGACTCACACGGGTTGGTCCATCACGAACCGAGTTGAAAATGAGTGAACCCAACCCGGCTCACTTTCTGGTGAGTCAGAAATTTTGTAACCCGGCTCAACCCACCACGGGTTGGTGGGTTAAGTGGGTTGACTTACCAACCCACCTAAAAAAAGGTTTTTTTTTAGTATTTAAATATTTAAATAAATTTTTAAATAACCCATGAGATAACAATCATAGTAAAATCAAGAACCAATATTTTGATCATGCTCACCACCAATATATGAAGAATTATTTTCAAGAAAATATCCATTAGTCTAAGAAAGCATGACTAATATTACAAATTTTCTGTCATGCTATTCAACAAAATATAAATAAAAAAATTATACATTTTTTTCATGCTAATTTAGAAAAAATTGTTTATAAGACGGTTACTTGAGTAATTTACTATAAAGATTATAGTTAAAGATTAAAGTATCAACATATATATAACTTGACAATCA
>Ga0209589_1008527_pt1 | contig 15950 bp, 4 predicted proteins | sample CowpeawhiteBW_FD_187525 | JGI IMG/M metagenome (GOLD analysis project Ga0209589, IMG submission 187525) | Root nodule microbial communities of legume samples collected from California USA - Cow pea white BW (SPAdes) (version 2) | ecosystem: Host-associated > Plants > Roots > Nodule | place: USA... | reverse complement strand
TCTTTCCCTTTTTTTTTTTTTTCTGAACTTAAAATTTGTGTTCAACCATTTCAAATTCTCCAAAACTATCAATTTCAATTAGTTTTGTAAAGGAAAAAACACAGGATTAATTAGTCAAATAATATCTATTTTATTTAGATGTGTCAATTTTTAAAGATATGTTAATCTAGTTCCATTTTTTTTTTTAAATGTCTCAATTAGACAAAAATTATTAACCTTGTTAATTGTATTCATGACTTTCACAACTAAATTTTAATACAAATATCAATACTTAATTTTGTAAGTCATTTTAAATATCAATATCGTTAACGGTATTAATAATTTTTTTCCGGAAGGGATTTACATTTTTTCAAAAGTTGAAACTCAATTGACAATCTGAACGAAAATAGGTATCATTCGACTAATTAAACAAAAAAAAATAAGGAAGAGAAAAGGAGAAAAAAATTAATAAAAAATAAATAAAATATGAGTTGAAAGTGTTATATTAAACAAAAATAAAAAAACTTAGAGTAAGATATAAGAATAAAACTACACCTCTTAAACTAGGTTTTTGAGATTTGGAATTGAAAGATGTTGTTATCCTCCTTTACATATTTGAAAAATGGAAAAAATGAGTAAAAAAGTAATAATTTTAGTTGTTATTAATAATTTTATTCATTTGTATTAAATAATGTTTATTTTTTAATATTGTTTTAATTGATAATAAAAAATGATAAATTAAAATAAACATATTTTTCAATATTTAAAAAAAAATATTTTTCTAATAGATTGTATATATATATAGTAAATGTTAGGAATATATTTTTTTTAAGATATCTTTATTGATGGTTGTTTGGTCTTTTTTCGGTTATAGATTACGAAAATTTATAATTATTAAAATATAAATTGTCTATATATAAATTTCGACACCAACTTTTTAATTCATACTTCAATCATTAATATCTGTTAAATTTATAAGGAATAACAAATATTGTTTAAGATTGGTTTAGGTTAGTCTAATAAATTCCTATTTTGTCAAATGCAAAGAAGGAAATTTCCTAGCACTTCATTTTTTCGTTCTTTTGTTATCATCTAATGGCCGAAATATACAACATCAAACTTTTCCACAAAAATATTTATGGTATAAAAATAAGAAGAAAAAAATAAATAAAGTGTGATATTTTGTAGAAAAATAAAAATAATCTTGTGTACCTGCCGACTAGTGTAAAGCACTGGGGTCGTTATTTAAGTGTAGCTGAAAAAGTATTGAAGTGACTGAAGAAGAAAAGAAGTGTGAGAAACTACGTAGTAGTTGTGCTTTGATTACACTCCACAAGTTATTTCTTCCTAAAATAAATTCCAACTAAATCATAATACGGGTATCATTCAATATTTTATCAGACACTTCTATTTAGTTTTAACTTAACTTTTAAGTATATTTTATAAAATTAGTTTACAAGGTATTCATCTATTTTTATATTATAAATTGACTTTATTTTTAATTTATGTAAGATAAAATGTGAGGCATATACATTTTAAATATAAGACTAAATATTTATAGATGGTCTAATGGTTGTCCAATATAGAACGAGTAGAACAATATATCCAACAAACAACAAACTTCGTTATGATAGGTTAATCCATGACTCTAATATTATATTAAAAAATAAACTTTAAACTTAACTTGATCCTATAAAATTGACTTGTAAAGTGTGATTTGTACCTAAATATGTAATGTAAATTGACTTAATTAAATTTGTATTAATGAATTAATACATTTTTATGCTAAATTTGTATTAAATTTGATGTTAAATGTGATAAAAGGTTAAATTTGTATTAAATTTGATGAATAAGTTTGGTTCAATTTGGTTTGATTTAAAAGAAAGAATTTTAAACCAAACCCACTTTTAAGATTTTGTTTGATTATTTTTGCTGTTTTTAATTTTTAATTTTTAATTTTTAATATTTTTCTTTTTATTAAAGATTTTTTTTCATCTTTAAAATTAAAATTTAATGATAAAAATATGTTACTAAAATTTGGTAAATATATTAAATTATAAAATTAAATATTTGATATCATTAAGAATATTAAAATCATATGTTTTTGTAATTTAAAACCAATAAATACAAAGCAAAAATTAAAGATTAATTTAAAGAACATCAAAATACAAACAAACAAAATATCTAATATGCGAAAAATTTAAATTTTAGACCTTTTAATCTTCAAGTAATTGTATTTTTATGTTGTAGATTTACGATATTTTTGTATTTCTGGGTTTTTATATCATCAATTTGTAAAACAGGGTCCGTTGAATTTTTTTTTCAAAATTAGATTAAATCGTTATGGAAGAGGACAACATTAAAGGTGAAGTCGTTCTCCCCAAACCGATTTCATTTTTTTTTTCTGAAAAAGTGATGTCGTCATAAAAAACGGTTTCTGCACATCTAAAATAGAAGTCGTGATGATGGATGCCGGCACGAGAGAAGTCGTCCGAGTAAAGAACGGTTTTACTTTTAGTTTGTTTTTTTTTCATCAGAACAAATCCTTAATAATGTTTAGAAAGTCATGGTTTTAGAATTTCTACGTTAGTGATGCGTGTGCAGAGTTTCTATTGTTGTCATTATCTATTTAAAAAAACTTGCTATTTGATGAATTGAGTTGGATGTAATGTCCTTTAAGTCTGCCACTGACTCATAATACATCATTTACTATTAAATATTAATTAAAGATCGGAACGGATTATCATCAAAACTAAAACCGGCATCCATCATCACGACTTTAATTTTAGATGTGCAGAAACCGGTTTCTATCATAATAATATCGTTTCTTTTTTAAAAAAAAATGAAACCAGTTGAGAGAAGGACGACATCGTCTTTTCTCATGATGACTTGATCCTGTTTCGCAAAAAAAAAATTCAAAAAATCTTATTTTACAAATTCGAATTACAATAGACTCTCAATTACAAAAAAGCCTAGATTTACCTATTTGGCTCATAAATAAGAACATGTCATTGTATACAAATATAAATATATAAATATATGTTGAAAATTGTTTAAATTATCCGTTATACGGGTACCCGTATATTTTTTAATATTCACGGATATTCGCAGGTACACGCAGATATTTATAAAATAAAAAGTTAAAATATTTAACAACAACCATAAATTCAAATAAAATATAATACATAACATTCATAAATTTCAAACAAAGTTTAAATAATCCATTTAAATAGTGTTGAATGACAATTTACAAAGAAAAAGAGATTGTATTTTAAAACCAATTGATAAAAAACAACCCAAAAATCAATGTGTTAGTATTTTAATCATGTTTTTTTTTTTAATTTAAATTAGAGTATAACGGGTATGGATATCCACAAATATAGATACTATGATATTCGTACCCATCCTGTTAATAAGTGAGTATACAAATTATATGTACCCATAATCCGTGAGTATCCATTTACAATATACATTCTCTACCTATTGCGGGTTTTATCTGTAAATACCCATGGTACGAATATTTTTACAGTATACGAATTTTATTCCACAATTCATCCAAGTTGACAACCAATTAATACAAAAAGCATAACAACATATCCGTGTATATGGAGACTTTGATACTGAGTGTAAGCTATAGAGATTTATATAGACTTACCTAAAAAAGTTAAAATTTATGTAACTTGAAAATGATGATAGTCATTATTAATTAATCAAAGGTGTTTGGAAAAAGTAATACTCATTATTAATCATAGGTGTTTTCTTGAGAATAGTACTAGCAGTGAGCAAACCAAAAGCGACAACAACCAGAGCAATAACAACTTGGAAAACAACTCATCTAAAATAGACCAAACTTGAGTAGATTTTATATCGGTTTTTTTCCGATGTAATATTTAACTTCATTATATATTTTATTCGGATTTTAGTATGAATTAATATAATATATCTCTCTTTAGATACAAAATTGTCACCACTGATTTTTTAAAACGTTTTTAATTAAACCGGTGTAAAATATTGTATTAGTGTAATATATATATATATATATATATATATATATATATATATATATATATATATATATATATATATATATTTTGGCAGAATTTGGACAAAAAATTTGGGGATGCCAAATTATATTTTTTATTTTTTTAGTTAAGAAAAAACTCTTCATTCTCTCTTCATTTCTTCTACTTAAAACAAGCACACATAATAGTATAATTCAGACAAATATGATTATCATTCATTATTATATATGATACCAAACCATGAATACCATTTTAGATAAACCTTTCGTACCTCATCAATCTGATTTGGTGAGTATTGTGAAATTTGATGACACTTTTTCTGAATCGCGTTCTAATGAATTTTTAAATTCATTATATGTAACTCTAGAAACTTTAGAGATATGTAACGTAGATGCAATTTTTTTACATGTTTATCACAAACTTTCCTCCTTCAAAGAAAGAATTAATTCTTTTACTATTTATCATAATTATTCTAATATAAATTTATCATCTCTCCTATATAAATTCAAAACTTTGCAAAATTTAGGTAGAAAAACACAAAATTCTTAAATTTCATAATTAAAGATTATATTCTAATCTCCGTTTCTAATCTATTTTTTTGTAATTTTTTCTTCTCACACACTTTTATAATAACTTACATGGTAGAAAATTTTTATAACAAAAACAAAACCCTAATCTCTTTTATAAATTAATATTTTCATTACATTTTTATTTTATTTATTATTATTAGTTTCCATAATATAAACTTAATATAAATAATATATAATTATAATTTAAAATATATATATAAATATATATTAAAAAAATTCCAAAAAATTTTGTATATATATATATATATTTTTTTTTTTCACGTAGGAGGAAATAATAATCCATCATCATCCAACTAAGTATTTATGTCTCTCTTGATCTGATATTGAAAAAAAAAATCTTCAGCTTTTATACTTTGGTTTACCTCGCTCATTATAATAACTTCAACAAGTTTCATCTTCCAGTAAGCTTCTGGTTCTCCTCTTCAACCACTACACACTATCCTTAAATTTCAAAGATTTTTTTTCTCAATTATGAATTACGCTTGTTGACTCAATTCACATTACTATTTATTATTAAAAAACAATGATCATGTGGTTAATTGTTTAAAAGAAACTCGGTATCAAAGATCAATTTGCATATTACTTTTTATCATTATTGCAACATTTATAAATCGATCGTGCAACGAACACGTTGTTTTGTATGCACTTTTTCTCTTGTTTCTATCACTTGGGGTAACTTTTATTTTTTCATTTTTGTAAGAAATAAATATATTGATGAAATCTAAGTAGGGTACTCAACCCTATATACAAAGCTAAACATCTTCATATTGTGCTCAAACTCTCCACAAAAAAACAAAGTAAAGTACATTCCTATGACTAATTGCCCTTCCAATAACTCTTGTATCCGACCATAACTCCAAACAAGAAACTGCAACAACAGTGATGTTCTACAAACTGATTCATTCTATGTTTACCTTGTAAACAACGAAAAAGATGAAGAGAAAAGGAAATTCTATGTGTCCCTTTTGAATGAAAATCTGTAGACTGTTGAAAGCATGAGGATATATATGTTAAGCATGAAAAACAAAAGAAAAAAAGTGTGAAAAAAAAATAAATAATGTACATGTGGGGCAAAAGATCTTATCAACATCCATGATTTTGTCTAGCAAAATCTAGAGTTTCGTCTTTCATGGGACCCTTCCAAGATTTTCTGTCCCAAAACGTCTCTATATAACATCATGTCCACACTCCTTAAGACCCCCCTCTCCCTTCCCATCGATCAAATTTTCCTCTGCTCATTATTTTCAACTCCAACAATAACTTACCCTACCCAAGCTTCATCTAAATCTTTCAGCTCAAAGTGCTTGTCATATTGACTTCTTCTTCTTCTTCTTCTTCTTCATCTTCTTGTTCTGGTTGAAGAAATGAAAGATGGTGGCAGAAAACAAGGTGCAATGTCACCATGTGCAGCATGCAAGCTTCTTCGAAGGAGATGTGCACAGGATTGTGTGTTTGCTCCTTATTTTCCTGCAGATGAGCCACACAAGTTTGCCAGTGTTCACAAGGTTTTTGGAGCTAGCAATGTCAACAAAATGTTACAGGTTTTCAATTCTCAGCCACCCCTTCACTATCTTCTGATCATCATATATATATTTATCATTTCATTGATATATATACCAGTCAAATACTGTTAAAAAAACTTCTCAATCACTTTCATTAGGGTTGGTCTACTTTGATTTTTGTCTGAACCTTCTTACAAGTTCTCTGCTTTTGTTAGGAAGATAGGTTGCACTTTTTTAAAGCAGAGATCAAAACTTCTGCAATATATGGTAAAGTTGATAGCTTAGGTTCAACATAAAGAAAGTATTACACAAAGAAGCTGCAGCTACTTTTGCCTCAAACTGTATAGTATACTAATGGTTATAGTAAACCACCATTGCAGTTTAACCTAAAAAACACACACACACACACATATCTATATATATATATATATATATATATATATATATATATATATATGTATATGTATGATGTGTATTCTATATACATAGTTTACTTGGATTTACATTCTGTGATTTGAAAGGTGATTTAGCAAGGAAACTGATGTATTAAGCACTGTGTGTGAGAGAGAGATGAATTTAAGCAAGGAAACTGATGAAATACAAGACCCACTTGCTAGATCTTATAGCAGCTTTGTCAAAAGTTGCTTATTTATGCTGAGAAGAATCTGATCAACAAGGTTAACATAACATACACAGAGTATCACATGCTGATCAGATAAAAAGAAATGAATATATATATATATATATATATATATATATAAAATATTCATGTATTTTATGCTATACATTCTATTATATCATAAAAGCATTAGTTGCTCTAGGGTTTTCTAATAGTATCTGCTGCTGCTTACTTAAATAGGGACAAGATCACACTATCAAGAAAAAAATTGGCTATATTTTCCTTATATAATTACTTACTAGAGATGTTAACCTTTCAAATATATAGCTATTAATTGTAGAAGAAGAAAGTAGTCTTCCAAAAAAGTTTAAAGGGGTTACTTGTTCTTTGTTTTTTCCCACTTTTACTTCCGTTGTAGTAGTTAATTACAGTTGATGTCCCAAGCTATATAACTTTAATAATATATAGATTTTATTTATACAATTTCTTTTATGAATACTTTTAAAATAAATAAAAAATTTCTCTATTAATTTATACATAGACTACTTTGTAAAAGTTGTCTTACCTAAATTTAACTAATTTTAATTTATTATGAAGAAACCTTTTCTTTTTCTTTCTTGAAAATGGAAAAAATATGACCAAGTCTACAATAATCGTTCTTCTTTATTAAAGTGAGAGGTAAGTATGATTCCTTAGCACATATAAAGAAGACAAAGGATCGAGTATATATAAATTAGCTTTAGTGCTGAGAAGCTACACCCATGTCAAGAAGATAAAGTTAAAAAAGATATATGAAGCTAGGTACGTAATTATTATTGGCCATGTATGGCAATTTGTATTCCTTTCTTACTTTATGACCAGTTAGCTTTTTTTTTTTTTTAAGTCTTGGGTTCGTTGGTTAATCAATGTTATTTAAGAAAGAAGAAGAAAAAAAAGCTTATAGAGTTCATCTTTTTCTCTTTTCTCTTTAAAATCATGGGTTACATTGATGGAGACTGCTTATGCATGTTGAAAGTGATGTTGATTTCCCAGATCAAGATATTTTTCAATTGGTGATTAAATTAATGATATATATATGAAATGTTCTTTTGTAAGCATGACACATTGATGACATATTTGAACTTACTTATGTTCATTATATTCATGTACCAAATGAAGCAATCGAAAAAGAAAACCTGGGTCATGTCCATGATATCATTTTCATTTAGCTTTTTAGTTAAATAGTAACATGTATATTTTTTTTTTATTAAAATTTTGCAATACTTATATTTGTTAGGAATTCAAGTGTGAGTCTAAGTCCCACATTGATTAGAAATGAGAAAGTAGAGCATTATATAAAAATAAAAACCCATAAACTTATTGTCTTAAGATTTTGAGTTGAGAGTGGTGTCAATGTCTGATGCGGTTGAACTCAGGTTTCATTGGTGTTTGTGTCGCTCCAGTGAAACCCATGTAAACCTAACAATATTTATGAAGAATTTAAGTATATATGAAGTCAAAACTCTCACATACATGAGTAAGACAAGAAATTCATAAATAAACAATAAACCCTAAACAATATATAGTATTAACCATGATTTTAAATTCCTACTAGAAGCCAAGAGAAATAATTGCAGGTTAACTTTTGAGACACGAATATGTAGAATGAAGATAAAATTGTTAGCTGAATTTTCATACACGTTATGATATCACATGGTGTATTATTGTCCTACTCTATAATCCTTGTTTAAAACTAGGGTTATGATTTTCATACTATTATATATTCTCTTAGGTCAACAACTTCTTGTTTTGTTTTCTATGAAGCACATAGTTTCAACATACACCTTATTATACATGCAACTCTTTTTTGACTAACCATGATCTATATATTTCTATTCAAAAGGTTTTCATCATATCACTCATGAATCTAGGTCAACAACATCTCATAGCGATAGAGCTTCCACCTGAATATTCCTTTTACTTGTACTCAAGTTACGGCTAACTTTACTTTTTTTTACACATATTCACACATGTCATGATAATGTTGAGTGTGATATGTAACTTTTTGTAAGCAACCTAACTTCCACATTCACCACACAATTTGTTCAAAATAATCATTATATAATAAAGTCCTGTTACATATATTATATGCACTGTATCTCAGACACGTCACTTAGAATCTTCAATCCAATCGTGGAAGAGTTCTTTAAGTTAAAGTTTTTTCTTCTTTTTTTTTCCTGTTTGTCTTGTTGCACTAGACTCTACACATACTGCACCAGACCTGTTCAACAAAGACAAAAACAAAGTGGGACATTACTTTCAATCCTACCATCGAATTCATTAGGATTCTAACACCACAACAACACCATTATGAAATCCATTTTTTCAAACGTGGACACGAAATTAGAATTCATCCCTTTAAGTGAATAAATATAATTCTTTTAACTCCATCATATTAATATTTTTTTACATGTTAAATAGTATTTCAAATTGACATTTGAACTAGAACATGTCAAATGGTAGCTCAAACATCAACTTAACCTTTTATTTAACACGTTAAAAAAATTTCATACAGTTGGGTTAGAACGACTATATTTATTAATTTTTAAAGTTTGAGGACCAAACCATATCAAAATTTGGGACATTGACGAATTCCAATTTTGTGTCCAAAATTAAGAGACTAAAAACATATTTAATCATAATATCTTTAGTAAGATAAATCTCTAACATTAACCAACATCATGAATTGTCGTGTAAACATCAACCATATTAGCCAATATCACGAAATACCCAAATAGTACAGGAATGGAATTTAACTCCAACTTAACCTTACAAATGAAATAACACATAAGGTACATGGTGATCAAGTGTCCAAAGATTATACCTCACGCCAGTTTTGACGGTTTAAGATTTTTTTTTTTTTACATATATGGAACAAGTTTATCATATTACAAAAATGATAAGTCCAAAGAATATTACTAGTGGATAAGTCACGTGAATTGATGATGACTTTAAAAATAAAATTGTGAAAATTCTGCATAACTCCTTTAGTGTTAACATTAATTTATGAGTGAACGTTTAGTAGTTGGTTTGATGGATTATATATAACATTGGCAGGAACTACCAGAGTACCAACGAAGTGATGCTGTTAGTTCAATGGTATACGAAGCGAATGCAAGGGTGAGGGATCCAGTGTATGGATGTGTGGGAGCCATATCTTCTCTGCAGCAACAAGTTGATGTGTTACAAACCCAGTTGGCACTTGCACAAGCAGAGGTTGTGCACATGAAACTGAGCCAAGTTTCAACTTCCTTTGAACAACTCAAAGCACTTCCTGCACCATCCAATTCATCCTCAGAGAACTTGTCTCCATCCAGTAAACTTGCCAAAACCCTTTTTGCCATGGACATGGTCGTTGATCAGCCAAACATGGGAGAGTCTCTGTGGTCATGTTAGTTCTTAGGTTACTATATTAATATTACTGTTATTGGAGTGCAGAAAAATGGGCATGCATGGCTAGCTACGTACGTACCCTTGTATCAGTAAGGGGTTGAATAAAGTTGATGATGGACTCCATTGAATCTCATATCTTCAACAAAACTTCAGCTTCTTTTTTTTTTTTTTTTTTCTCCATCATTTAATAGGTTACTTGTTATTATGTTTCTTTTGAGTTAACGACATTGATATATTGATTTTGATACTGAGTATATCTGTAAAGATCTTAATTATATATATTCATACATATGTTATAATTTTGAAATGAATAGAATTTATAATAAATTTTTACATGAGTTCTAGTAGAACTATAATGTGGTATCTTTTTTTGCCTTGATGCCACCAAAACTAGCATTCGCTTAAGCAACAAAGCAACCCTTCGTCGTGCAACAGAACTATAATGTGTCGTTTAAAACAAAGTGATAGTTATATATAATAATAAAACATACTAGTAAGCTAAAAAAAGAAAAAAGAAAAATTGATTAGATATAATATCTAGAATGCTTGAAAACTAAATAATTGATTATGTATCATATTGATAATATTTTAATTATATTTTATTTTAATATTTACTTAAGTTGGAGAATAAATATCGATGATTCTTCGATGAAATGATTGAAATCAGTAGCATGAATGGTCTTTGTGAATATATTAGGTATTTGATGTTCTACTCTAACATTGTAATCAATATTTATATGTTTGAACCTCTCATGGTGATATTGATTAAAAGCAAATTGCGTGGCTAGTTTCTTATCGCAAGAGCATATTTGTGTCAATTGAAACATAAAAATATTTGATATCATTGTTACCAAGCTACTTCGTTGGCCAGTGAAGATAAAGCATAATATTTTAATTCTGATGAACACTTACACACAATAGCTTGTTTGACAAACTTATAGGAAATTAGAGAATCACTAAGAAAACCACAAAAGTCCATGGTTTTTTTTGGTATCAAAATAGCTAGTCCAGTCTGGATCGGCTTCTGTTGAAAGATGAAGTTTGTTGTTGGTGAGAAAAAAGAGACCTTAACTGGTAATGGTGGTGAATTGCGGTGAGATGTGTGGTTAATGGATTCTGCATGTACTCACAAAGCTTGTGAACAACAAAAGTGATGTTTGATCTGGTAATGATCAAGAAAATAAATGTTTCAATTAATCTTCAATACAAAAGGGATCCTGGATAGGATTACCGGCTAAGTTTTAAGTTGTGATCTATATGTAATGTAGCTGGTTTTCTACCTAAAATTCCAATATCACTAAGCAAAGATAAAGTATATTTTCTCTTACTCGAAGATATCTTTACTGGGTTAAGCAATTTCAAAGCCTAAAAGAAGGATTGGAGAGAACCAAGAATCTTTAGTTTGAACAAAGAACTCCATGTCAATTGTAATTTATCGGCACATGAATAATCAAGGCTTGCTAGGATGATGTTGTCCACATAAACCAACAAAATGACCAATGAAAAATTGGAACCATGAGTAAACACATAGTAATCATTTATAGACGGTGCGAAACCATGTTGCAATAAGGTTGAAGAAAACTTGTAAGATGCTTGTCTTAGTCCATATATAGATTTGTTCAACTAGCAAACTAAACCTTTTGTTCTTGTTTTGTAACCCTAGAGAATATCAATGCATACTTCCTCAAATAACTCACCATTTAAGAATGTATTATTGATATTTAATTGTTCAAGCTCCAAATTTTCGCACCAATAAGAACTAATAAAACCCTTACAAAAGTAAGTTTAGCCATTGGTGATAAAGTTTTAAAAAATCAATCCCAATTGATTGTGTATGGCCTTAAGCTATCAATAGAAACTAACACAAAAAGGACTTATAATGTCATCCATTCAACATAAGACCACCAAAAATCCAACATAAAAAATGATCGGAGGCAATTTTGTAAGTTAAAATGCCAATATTGACACTTATGTAACAAACGTCCATATTGAATTTGACATCGGCCTTACCCCAAATCTGACGTCAAAGGATGTTGACCATCCCTTCCTTCAACGTTAAAAGTATTTCAAAATATTAAAAGAAAAAAAAGTGCCAGCCCATTTACCTTCACTATTTCTTTGTGCTCTCCCTTTCCAAGTGAAATAACAGTTGCGATGACGTGTGCGATGACAAAAAAAGGTGATTTTTTGTTCATTACCTCAAATGCAAGTTCTTTCACTGCCTTGGTTGAGGATTTTCCTTTTTTTGCATTTTGACTTATTGTTTTTGTGCAGGGAGTGCGTTTTGAAGCTCCACCCCTTCCAATGGTAGCAACGACAACTCTCCTACACTCTCCAACAACGATGACGACTCTTCTGCATTTTTTAGCTGCAATAACGATATCTTAAGGCCACCCTCCAACTTTTTTCAAGGTTGTTGGTTGGATACAAAGTTATTCTGGTTTCCATATACATTGCACTTTGTATGTTGATTGGTTATTGTTAGATGTGATTTTGATTATGTTTCCTTATACTTAACAACATTTTTAGATAAAAAGGTGTTTTCACCAACTTTTTTTAGTAGGTGTTGTTGGCACTTTTTTTAATTTAAATTTTTAGAATATTTGTAATATCAAATTTAGTTTTATTTGAGTCTTAAAATAGATATTTAGGTAAGAAATATTTTAGGTGTTTGATTAATTATTAGGTTCATTGTTAGTTTATTTTAAGATTTAATAGGGGATTGATTAAATTTTATTTTTAATTTATTTTAGATATTTGATTAATTTTAGTGTTATTAGAAGTTGTATGTTTAAATAATTTTAGGTTTATTAAGATTTATTATAATTTTAGTTAAACATTGAGCAAATCTTGGTACAAATAATTAAACTTTTAATCGTTTGTATTAAATCTTGAATTGTCCAATTAGATAGTTTGAAAAAATTATTTTTCATAATTCACTATAACACGTACATTGAAGTTTATGCATAAATTTGATAAATTTGGTTGATACCATTTTGTGTTGTTCTCTAGATGCATACTCGATTGTGCCATGAGTGATCACTTTTATTTCATGTACTTCGAAACCAATGTGAAATGTTACCGAAATTTTATCAAATTTATGATGTTAGACTTTGAGACTTAAGAATTTAAGATCGATGGAGTTTGTTACAATCATAGTATGGATCAAAGTTGGATGAAAATGTCGCATCGGTGAAGAGTGTGAAAAGGGAGTTTCTGAATTCTTGTAATATGCTAAAGAACACGCAATCTCTGTGAACATGACATACTTTTGTCCTTGGGTTTGTTGTCTTAATCAAATATGTCAGCACACAGATACAATGTGTGATCATCTATCATCTTCAGTATAGTGAGAAGTTATACAATTTGGACTTGGAATGAAAAGTTATTACACAAGCCTACAACGTCACGAGGAACAAATTTTGTGGATGAATGAATTATCATTTAGAGGACATGGTATGTGATGTTGGTGAATAAAATTTTGGAAGAGCTCATTTATATGATTCTTTTAAGTTCGATTCAGAAGAAGAGTTGTACCCAAGATGCGCTAACTTTACACGATTGTCAACAACTTTGAAATTGTTCAGTTTAAAATCAAGAAATGGATGAACCAAAAAAGTTTCACAGAATTCTTGAAGTTACTCAAGGAGATGCTTCAAGAAAATAACACCTTACCTGTCTGTAATTACGAGACGAAGAAAATTCTATGTCCAATGAGTTTGGAGTACAAAAAGATACATGCATGCCCTAATGATTATGTATTGTACAAAGACAAGTTTGCTTCACTAAAGGCGTGTCCAACATGTGGTTAATCGTGGTTTGATAAGAAAATTGATGGAAATAGTGGTGATGAAGACACATATGGTCCCCCTGCTAAGGTGGTGCGATACTTGTCTATAATACCTAGGTTGAAACAATTGTTTGCCATTAAAGAAGATATAGGGAATGTATAATGGCACATTGATGGAAGAAAGTGTGATAATCTTCTCTTGTCCTAAAAAGCATGTCATGTGTCAACCTATTATCCATGAATATGATGACATGGAAGAAGTATAGGGTGATGCTCTATCAAAGGTCATGACAAAATTAATCAGGTTGAATAAAGGACAAATAGAGCTATAGTAGGAGTTAAAAGTATTTGGTCTCCAGTGTCATATCTCATTGTACATTTCGTTAAATGATCCAATAAAGGTGATTTTCGGGAGACATGATGATAAATATTTCAATCATACAACTATGGTGCATGTTTCATTGTCTTCCATATTTAAATCTTGGAATTGGTACTTTTTAATTTATATTTTGTTGTCTTGTTATAGGTATAAAGACATAGTCATTGTGGACCAAGTGTAACACCCCAGATGGATATTACTAGATAAAGCTTATTCTCATAAAATTTTCTTTAAGAAATTCAGACATTATAATAAGTTCCCAAGCGTGGGAAAATTTAAAACTTTTCTCGCTATAATCCATTCTATGGTCCCATCTTTATTACATGTCCATAATAGATAAAACATCATAATGTCTATTACAAAATGTAGGAAAACATAATATAATGAAAATCCCCCATCGGTAGCCCCACTCTGTCGCTAAGCATCAGTATTACCACCTAAATTCACATATGCTCCCACGTAACAAGTCACGTGATCATCGCCAAACACAAACACACAAACAAGAAAGGGTGAGCTGAGAAGAAAACAATATAATCATAAGATAATAAAAACTGTCCCTTACCCAATATAACTTAGTTAATTTTAGTTTGGTAATCTTGTTATAACATTATACCCCCAATCTCATAACCTATATGAGAAAGATCCATTCACAACCTTGGTCCTTAGGGATTATCATGCTCCCACGAACCTACTCGCTTGTGGTCCAACTCTACGGACCTTCCCGCCCGTAGTCCAACTCTACGAACCTGCCCGCTCGTAGTCCAACATGCGTGAACACCTACTATGAACCTCCCTGCTCATAGTAGCCTCAAGTGTGAGCACGGAACATACGAACCTCCCCGTTCGTATCCCCACACAAGAGTACAACAGATACAGACCTCCCCGCCCGTATCAATCACGCATCTCAAATCTCCATTACGAACCTCCCCGCTCGTAACTAATCCAGCATAACCCTGACCAAGCTATCAAACCAATCCATGCAAATCCATCTGCAATGGATCCATGCCCATGCACTATCGCCTGGTGATGCCTGAGCGCCACCAGGTGAAATTGTAACACCCTCTCAAATCATCCTATGCACTCCTTAAAACACCCAATTGAGTATTCACTCAATTTGGTTCAAAATCATATTGCACCTCCACAAATCACAAGCATAAACATGAAGAAACACTCGTACCTTCACAATTTAACTCATGGCATCACTTGAGTTTGGTTAGTAACACACATTGCACATATGAACTAAAAAGACAACAACATCAATCTAACTCCAGCAGCAGGAACAACATTTTAAAATCAACTCAATTAATAAAAGAATCTTCAATTGAAAATAATAAACCTCTCAAATTAGTTCGTTGCTGCCCTAAAGAAAAACCACACTATTAAAGCTCCTCACAATTTCTTTTTGTCGGTATTGTAACGCATAATAATAAAATGCTGCAACTGTTATAGAAAAAAACAGAACTCTACTAATTCATCTAATAAAAGAAACTGGCTACTTATATATATACGAAATCATTCCTTAGTACTGCATCACATGGGCACATCATTTTAGCATCACCAATTAGAATTGTTGTCGTGTAAAAAAAAAACAAGAATCCTAACTAATAATTGCAACCATTCATTTACGTAAATAAAAG
>Ga0209589_1008526_pt1 | contig 15950 bp, 5 predicted proteins | sample CowpeawhiteBW_FD_187525 | JGI IMG/M metagenome (GOLD analysis project Ga0209589, IMG submission 187525) | Root nodule microbial communities of legume samples collected from California USA - Cow pea white BW (SPAdes) (version 2) | ecosystem: Host-associated > Plants > Roots > Nodule | place: USA... | reverse complement strand
AAAATATATATATATATATATATATATATATATATATATATATATATATTATAAATTATTTTTATAGTTAAAGTAAAATCTTTCATACATTTTTAACGTTAACATCGATCTAATATACAATAAATTTTATTATAATAAATACTAGATAATTTTGATATTATTATAATAAGTTAAATTTAAGTATAATTTAGTTTTATAAAATTATATTATAAATTTATTTTACCTGTTGAGGTAGAATTATATATATATATATATATATAATTTTACTAGGAGAAAATCTTACAACAAGATAGAAATAAGTGTAGAAAATATGAAGTATGATGAATAAAGTGGTGAGGGTAAGTAGGAAAAAGAAGATTACGTACTAAAAAAATATAATAAAGGATAATGCTATTTTTTTAGTGATGTGGTACTTTTGTTTATATGGTCAGAACATTAACTTTTGTGATGTGGGTTGAGCTAATTATACAGCATTCTGGTATACAGGCGTACAACTTCAGGAGCATACTGGGATAGAATATTTTGAAAAACTTATAAAGATGACTTCAGACATTCAAATGCGTTACTTTTGAAGGGTTGTCATTTCAATTTATTTAACATTTTAAATTCTTTTAGGTAATTTTAATCTGTGAAATTTTAAATTTTTTCCATATAAAATATTTTAATTAAGAAGTTATTAAAAACTATTTTTGCATATTAAATAATTATTAATAATTAAAAATATTATTCTTGACAATTTTTTCCGATTGACTTTTTGTGAATGATATTTTTCAAATAAAGTTTGTCAAAAGAATTCGTTCCATTTTTTTTATCATGTCGGTTAAAAAATTTTCAATTAATATTAACAAAAATAATTCTAACTTCATTTTTTCTAATAACAATAGAAAAAAATCCTATTACAAACAAAAATAAGATTAGTGTTGCTTATAAAGAGAATTACCATCAAAATTGATTAAAAAAAAGTAACCATAAAAAGATTCAATTCAAATCCACAAAAAGAAAATACTCTTCAATAATAATTGAGAAAACTTTAACTAATATTAAATAAATAAAAAACAAATTATTTATAACAACAATAAAAAAAATAACCTTCATAAAAAAGAACATATTTTACATTCATCGAAAAAAGTAATTTAATTGATCAAATTCTAATTAATATCCCATAAAAAATAATAATAATTTATAAAAACAATACAGTGGGTAACAAAACCAATTCTAACAATGTAAATAAAAATTGCTCACATCAACCTCTATTAAAAAGTAATCATTCCAATGTTAATTGACAGATAACCTTGACCTGCGGTCTAATTAATATTTGCTGGAAAAAAAAAACTTCAAGTAACATAAATTATTAACTGACATTTTTTTTTCTAACATCATTAAGAAAAACACCATTAATATGTACTAATAAAATTTTAAATAAAACTAATTGAGAAATAACTAAATAAAACTAATTGAGAAATATTTTGTGACATTTATAAATAAAAATGTAAGAGTTATAACACTCAAATGTCATTCATACTAACAGTTTCTCGGATGTTTCTCGGATGTTGACCAAATATTTGGGAGTGATCGAAGTAATTAATTATTTTTAATTGAATCATTAGTAAACTGTTTTAAAAAATTCTTTTTATTGAACAATTAAATTATTAATATAATGCTTCAAAATATATGTGAAAAAAATATAATTTATTTTGTTTTCATTTGCACCAATAATTTCCTTCTTATCATGCATAAAAAAATGCTGAAAATTCAAATGTAAGTATAAGTCTCATACCGGATAAAGATGAAAAACATGAGTATCTTATAAGATAAATGATTGATAAACATATTATTTTAAAGTTTTAGGTTGAATATATAGGGAAATTCTATAAATAGTTTGGAATCATATCTCATTAGTAGTCTTTCCAATAATCCTTCCTGGTAACTTATAAGTTGTAATAATATATCGATTGTGTTATATCTTAATCTAAATCTTGTTAGTGATACATTTGTTGAAGTTAAAATTTAAAACATTTACAACTCGGAAGAGTTTTCTATAAAACTAAAAGATAGTCAAAATAGGTACATTTAATTTTATATTTTGTTTGTTTAATATGTAAAATTTGATAAAGTTTAATATGTTATTTGTTACTGGAAAATAAATTTTCAATTTGTATAATAATTGATCACATAATATAAAAATATAATTGATTATGGAGTTTTATAGTGGTTTATTAGATAGTAATACAAAATACTAGTTTATTACAACTTATATTTATTTTGTAATTAGTTTCTCAGAAGATTCCTATTACATCATATATATTCTATTAATTTAAATAATAGTTGATGATATTGATCTATTTGAACTGCAAGCCTTATAAGGAAATGGATGGAGAGCAATAAACTTTATAGGTCTTGCTCATCTCCTATTCTTTGTAAGAGGAGATTTCTTACAACTCAATAAAATGTGTAAGCTGCCAATTTATTAGAGATATTTTTATATTGGAACAAAATATATTTCAACTTGGTAAGTTTTCATTAGTTTGTATAACATATGTTGTGGTAAAACATTTCCTTACTTCAATCTTAGTTGTTGTTTTGAGGATGTAGTTTATAATTTTTGAGTGTGGAACAAGAATTTCGAGAACTTTCTTTTAAGTGCCTTGTGGAAAGTCTAATGTTGAGTTGTGTTTGCTGAATTCTGTATAATTTTAAAGTGTGGTTATCACACTTTTTAAATTAATTAACCTAATTCCTTTTATTCGATTGTTTTTTTCACCTAAAGAAAAAAAATGAAGTTCTTTCTATCATTTACAGTCAAATTAATTTTATGAAAAACAAAGTTTGAGCAACAGGAATCAATCAAGACATCAATTTTTTGACATCACTTTTTTTTTATTATCATTTGACATTATTTTATATTACTATTTACTTTTCTTTTTTTTATAAATATAAAAATTAACTTTTATTAATACTATTTTATCTTTATACAAATTGTCAAATGTCAAATAAAATTTTTCCAAATGTTTTTTCTTAGAAGTTATGTGATAGACTTTAAATTTAACAATGCAGGACAATGGTTGAAGTCAAAGTTGGTGGGAAATATGTTTGCTCGTGCTAAAAATGGTTTAAGCCAAAACACGAAGTTTGGTGTCACTTTTTACCAGGATTTAGCAAAAAGAATTGAAAGTAGGTCAGAAAATATACCCCAATACCTATCTTCTAAACAAGTATATGGTTGCTCAACTCCTACATGACCTTAAGGTAAAAGTAATTGCTCTTATTATATATACTCCTATGTTCCCAAAAAGGTTTACAATTTTTTTTTTTAATTATTCAAAATTTCATTTACCACATTGTTCCTTTTGAAATTTTGATCTACAAATTAGGTAAGGTTGATACGAAAATTGAAATCCAATGCCCTTTTGTACTTTAGAATTTATTTCTTTGGGTGCAATGCAATAAGACTACAAAATTGGAGACGAATAGTGTCTTTTAACACCCACAAATATTATTTTTTCAAAAATTTTGTATAAAATTAATTAAAAGTAAATTTTGAAAATATAAACTTAGGTTAAAAAATATTTTTAAAATAAAATACAAATCAAATCACTATTTAAAATACTATTGCAAATAATTTTAGTCTTTCTGAAAAATAAATTCAAATAAGTTGTACCAAAATAAAAAATTTAAAATATTAATACTTTTAAAATTAACTTCAATTTCATGTCTAAATAAAAAAATAAATATATATAGTTAAGTTTAAAATATTCTTTAATTATTAACATTTATTTCATTGAAATTCTATTTTACTTAATTTTAAAAAAATAATCAAATAAATTTTATTAATAATTATTAACAAATAACATGTTGAATATCAGAATACTTGTTCTCATCTCAATAGTAAATAGCAAACAAATAATTAGATACTCATGTCATATATTAGTTAAGGATATACATTTAATATTGATACATTAGTTTAAACAATATTTCTGCCGTTAATAATTCATGACACTTAAAAGGTACAAGTATGATAGCATAATAAACTATGTTGACAAAGTTATTCCCCATTCAGTAACAATGTATGGTCAAATTTAAGCTAAAAAGAGATAAAATAAAAAAACTATGATTCTTTGACAATTTTTTTTTAATAAAGTTTGATAAAATTTATTTTTTAACACACATTAAACATTTTTTTTCTCTTTTCAAGTCGTATTAAACATTTATTTCATCTATTAAAATATTATCACGTATACTTTTTTAAAACTTTGTAAAAACATAATTTTCCAAAATAAACAAGTTTTACCTTTGTCCTTCTGATTGTTCTAGCTACCATCTTGAGAATCACTTTATCCGACTCACCACTCATCACAACAGGAGTCTTAAACTTTTCAAGGAATTGCAGAGTTTCTCTCTTTGCAATATCAAAACCATCAACCAACCTAGTCTTGTTTCTTCTATAATTAACGTTTTTTGTTGAAGCATAGTGAAATAAACAGAAGTTATGTATGGTACTTCCCTTTCATTTTAGCTGAGACTTAAATGACACAACAGCAAAGCAAATATAAGAGTTACCTCATACAGTTGCATCTATTTAAATGACAATTTATATTTTCTTTCATCCTCCTAATCACTTCGTTAGTGGAACTTGTGCCAAAATGTTTTTCAAAAAGATATCCCAGAGCTTATCAGTCACATGGCTGAGATCTCTTCACTGCAAAAGCACATCAAGCATATTAGATAACCACTTCATTCTTGTTCAAACTTCATTTGCAGTTAACACAAAACAAACAAACACCATCTCACCGTTGAGGACTTCTCCATATGCATCAACTGGTTAGCCATGCAGTGCATCAATTCGATTGAGTAGATGGTGGTCAGCGAGATTCAATCAAGTAGATGTTGGTCAACAAGATTTGATCAAGTAGATGCTTGTCACCAGTAATCACCACATGAACAAAGCTCATCCTTAAAGTGATGAAAACGGTTAGAATCCCTCACTATGACTTGTCAAAATCTGCTCTTTCTCATCCTCCTCAACATCTTGTAGGACATCCTTCCCATTTTCCAACATTTGCATAGACATTTGACAGAAAAACATAATAGCCAACGTTGTCTGAATTTAAAGTAAATGTACCTATTCTGCATTTCCATTTATTGACTTTTTTTTTATTTCTGGGTCCTTTTGACATCAACAGTTGATAAGGTCAAATCGTCATAATAGGAGAAGACGACATTAAAGGTGAAATTGTCCTCCCCAAACCGGTTTTTTAATATTTGAGATTGAAGTCGTTAGGCAGGAAACCGGTTTCACTTTTAGGTTATTTTTTAATATTACGATTGAAGCAGCTGAAGAAAAGGAAACCATTCCTATGAACACGATGAACCATGATGATAGAGGATGAGTGGCTCTGTAAGCTTGACAAGATGCATCATGAACAACTTTATCAAAGACTTTTTTGTGCTTTGAGTTGATTCTATCAAATTTATGATAGAAGGGATATTGCTTGACCTATGGAGACAGGCCAAGACTCTGAACTTCTCAACCATTTCTTTCCTAGAACCCCAAGAACTGTCACCCAGTTTTCGCCGTGTTTTCGTTGAGTTTCCTCGTGCTAGTTTATAGATTGGCATCACTATTGGTGTTGTGATGAAGGTTGTGAATAGAGCCGTAAGCACTAAAATTGAAAACATTTCATCGTTTAAATTCTGAAAAAAAAAAGCTGTTAAGTTAAGAAAACAATTTAAAAGTGAAATCGTCCTGCGATCTAACGACTTCGATTTAAGATATAGTCTTCACCCTGACGACATCGCTTTTTCAAAAAAAAAAATGAAACCAGGTTGGGGGAGGACGACTTCACCTTTAATGTCATCCTTTCCCATGACAATTTGACCATGTTTCGCACACAAAAAAAATTGAGAGACCATTTTCTACAAATTCGAGTTATAATGGACCCCAATTACAAAAAACCTCCATTTATTCTAAAAGCAGAGCAAGGAGAGTACCCCAAATGGATGCATCTGCTTGTATGGGCATATTGTTTACTAAATTATATGCCTTCTCCAAATACCCAACTCTGCCAAACAAATTCACCATGCAGCCACAATGTTTCAAATTAGGCTTGACCCTACAATCTTTCTGCATCAAATCAAGACACCATTGACCCTCGTCAACTAAACCTGAATGGCTACAAGTCGACAACAATGATACAAAGATAATATGGTCAGCCTTTACCCCTTCAGCTTGCATATCCTTGAAAAAGGCTTCTTCTCTATGCTCATGAATCTCGAGAGAAAATATTATTGCATTCCAAGGGACTGAAGTTTCCCGAGGAATTTCATAAAATAGAGACATTGCATCCTCTAACCTCCCACATTCCCCATACATGTCAATCAGGCAGGTGGCCACAAAGACATCCAAATAGATGAAGTTCCTTGATTAGCCTCCTTCGTTCTATTAGATTTAGATTTACAAACGGATTTTCACCGAAAAAAACAAATATCAATGAAACTTAAGTCCAATCATATAAATATTAACACCACTCTTAACCTAAAACCTTAAGACAATGCGTTTCTCTACTTTCATATCTCTAATCAATGTGGGACTTGGATTTACATTTTAATTCCTAACATATTTTTTTGTTGAAAAACTCCAATTTGGGAATATGGTGGGAGAATGCTCACCCATGTCCCTTGGTTGGGGATTATTGTTCTACATTCTACCATCATGTTGTAAGCATCAATTGTTGTCATCCTTCTAAAGAAACCAAGTGCAGTATCTGGATCATCATTCTGCTCATATGCAGCTATTATAGAATTCCAAGACACCACATCTCTCACCTTCACGCCATCAAAACCCTTTGTGCATCATGCAGCCTACTAAACTTCGAATACAAATTAATCAAAGCATTGTAAACAAAAACATCACTTTCCAATCCATGTTTTATGACGTACAAATGAACCAACATCATTCAGTTGTGCACAAACAAGAAGCACGCTTGCCACTGTAATTGTATCCATCCTCACCCTTTCCTCCGAGATGTAAGCTTCTCAATTTTTTTAATATATTTTTTAAATTACATGTCAAGTTTGTATGATGATATATATAAAATTATTGTATAAATCTCAATTTGCTCCATATATTTGTATAAATCCATATATTTGTGTTTTTTAGACAACTCTTCCATTAAAATATCCGGCCTCCCTTTATTTTTTATTGCAGTCTTGCAACCAGTTCACATAATGCATTCTCATTGTCATCTTTAATCTTCATAACTCATATCGTCTTAAAACAATTATTTTTTATTTTCCATATAAAAATAAATAGTTTATTCAAATTTATAAAATGAATTAATTTAATTGGTTTTAATTATAAATATCACGATCAGAGTTTTTATTTCAAATCATTTTAAAAATAAAACATTATAAATAATTATTTTTTGTTTTTCATATAAAAATAAATAATTAATTCAAATTTATTAAATGAATTAATTTAATTGATTTTAATTATAAATATCACTATTAAAGTTTTATTTCAAATCACTTTAAAAGTCAACCATTTAAATAATGTACTGCAGATATTCTAAGGATATCTTCCCTATGAGTGATATGGTCATTAGGCAATTTATTAGTACAACAAATGTACTTTTTCAATTCAATTTCATTTCCAATATATGATATTGTTTATTATTTTTAATTTTATAACAAATAATGAATAAATTTGAGATGTCCGCATAATATATATTAAAAAATTTATAATAATATTTAATACTTTGGAGAATATATTCTCTTAACTCAAGAAATGTTATACAGATGATAATATTTGTTCATAGATGTAAGTTGTTAAATCATGTACATGTAAGTTATTTAAGTAAGTTTTGTATCTAAAAATTGTAAATGACTCTTGGATTTTTTTTTCTCCTTACATTTATTTAAGTTTCAAATTAAGGAATAGGTCTATATGAAAATTTGAATTTTATGATGAGTTTTTCTCTGCTTAGTCCTTTTTCCAATTAAATACTTTTGAATGAAAATTTAATTCACCCCTTTCTTAACCTAAAGTATTTTAAGGCTAAAAAAGTAAAACTGATACATAATATAATAAGAATTGCTAACAACACTTACTTGGCATTGGGATTATTTATTTACCAATAAGAGATTTTAGACTTATTTATCAATTAGAGATTTTAGACTTCCTGCAAAGAGTTGATGGCGTTGGTTGATGTATTTTTATAACACTATGCACGTGAGCCTCATTAGTGACTCTGAGATAAATAATTGTTAAGGAATAATTAATTTACCAACCATAACCAAAGAATTAATTGGAGCAGGATTTTACACTTTTATATTAACATTATTTTTTTTTCACTCGGATCATTTTCTCTTACATTATAAAAAATAATTATTAAAATTGATTTGATTATAGAATTAATTTAGTTTATTACGTTAAATTGATGTTAATAATGTTTACAGAGTGTTCCATGTAAAATTATTCGAAATGTATTATAAATTAATATTTAGAAGATGTTTAAGTCAAAAATAACTCAAAGGGAAAGGAACTTAACATAGAAGATAATTAAAAAAATTCCCAAATAAAAGATTATCGAAGAGGGATACAAGTGAAAATGGCGAAAATAATTCGTACTATTCCGTGAACAAATACTAAATGAATATTGTTAAAGGATATCATGAGAAATGAGGATTGATTTTCAATTACACGTTTATGAACAAGGTACGCACAAGTATTATGACATCTTACTATCTGATGATTAACAGATATCTACTATTCATTTATAATTTTTTTTTTATATTTTTTTTTGGATAATAATTATTAGTGATTTTTATTTTAGTACTTTTCTTTCTAAAAATCAAGTGACTAATGAAAAAAAATAATAAATATTAAAAAATTATTTAAAATTTAAATTCATATATTTTTATTTTTTATTTAGGTCTATAAATATAAAATATCAATTATTTTTAAAATATTCATTTTTAAAAATTTATATTTTGATATATGTGAGACCTCTTTTATTTTTACATTATGTTCCATAAAGGGATTGGGACCTAGCCTTTTCAAGGACTCATGTTCAACCCACTTTAGATCCCCAAGACCCCTCACAGTCACTCACTCTTCATTCTGCCACTTTTTACATAAAACAGTCTCTCCCCCTTTCTTGTGGTGCTGCAAGAGCTCTGCTAAGGCACCAACTTTTGCACCTTGAGTTAGTGAACCTTCCGTGTTCGGAGCTGCTTGAGCTCATATCTTCATGTAAGTTACATTAAAACCTCGTTTCCTTTTTGCTTTTCTTTGTTCCTAAGTCTTGGTCTCACAAAGTCTTTGTCAAGGTCTCAGTTTCATACTTGTACGTCCTTCTTTTTCAGCTTCTTACACTATCGGGTGTGCTGTAGTGAGCCTTGTCAGAGCTCTCTTAAGCTGCAGTCCTGTCCTCTTTTTCCAGGTAAGGGAAGCTAGAACTTCTTCTTTTTCTTTGAAATAGTGCGTACTTATTTTTGTTCTGGAATGTGCTGAGTAAGTTTGATTGATGATTGCATTGAATTGAGATGAATTTCATGTTTGGGTATCTATGGGTTAGAGAATTTTATGTAGTTTGGATTGCAATGGGAATGAGAGATATTGATTGTTGCAATTGTTCAGTTTGGTATCATCTATAAACCACTTTGAAATGATTTTGAGAAGATAAAAGTGCAAGATACCAAGTTGTGCAGTGGAACAAGTCAAAATCTCACAACCAAGAAGCATATGATGTGGTGCTACCCATTTTCCTACATTGCACACTTTTCGTAAAAAGAGGGTTTCTACTTTGTTAACTGTTGGATCGAGCTGAAATTTTAACAGTTGATCCTTAACACCCAGTTCTTGACTTTGACCGGTCGGATCTTGAATTGGAGCTTTGTAGTGAGAGCCGTTTTTATCGCAAGGTCCCTGTAGTTTGGTTGTTGACAAAATTGACCTTTGTTGTTTGTTTAGTGCATAACTTTCTCTATAGTTATTCCATTAAGTTGGTTCTTGTTGCATTTGGTTCTTGATTCAATCATATTTAATTTGAATATAAATACAAAATTTTTGGAGCTTTACACAAGCTGCAGTTTTATTTCAAAATCCTAAATCGTTTGCATAATGTGTTGTTATGTAATGAGCCATGTCTTGGTTGGGTTGGACATTGGTATGCATTTATAAAGCATGAGATTGAATGTGATCTTATTATGTTGTGTTTGAAATGGAAAACATGATTGTATGGTTGGTGGTGGTTTGGCATGAGAATTGAATGCTTGATATGACATGTGGATTTTGTTAGTAAAAGAGTTTCAAGGGAAACTCTTGGTGATGGTGGTTAGTGTATACCTTGATATAGGAGATGTCTAGATAAAGGAAGGTATTCTAAACTCTAATAATTATTCACGCTCACATAGAGTAGAATAATTTATGTGGTGAGAGTGGCAGGAGGTCCTAGCCTTGGGACATATTGGGCCCAAGACATTAGAGGATTAACCCTGTGTGTGGTTGGGTGATAACCCCTTGCGTATAGACCCTGCAAAGTTTAGAAATCATCACAGGTACATACTTCCCTTAGAATTCTATATCAAGAGTATGATCCAGATATTTAGTTAGAGAGTCCTTCAATTGTTTGCTTTCACATGTTTCGGGTACTTACTGTTTTGCTTGTCTATAACATGTTTCATAATATGTTTGCTCAATAACATGTTAAATATTTTATCTCTAGCTTACCCTTTTGCTTGTGTTTGTTTTCTTGTGTGGTATTTCTTTTTGCGATGATCACCAAATCCTTGGTGTGAGCAGACGCGGAGATTCCTGGGGATCATTCGGGTGATAGTGATGTTGTTATCTTGTTTTGGGCATGGTAGCTGATGCTCTTTTGAGCAACTTTTGTCATATCATTTTTTTCTTTTTGCAACTCCTTGCTCTATGAGCACTCTCAAGTTAAGCTTATGGTCAATGTTTTGTGTCTTAGTACTTTTCCTCTAATAATATTATGGATAACTTTAGAAGGTTATTCTTATATGTTTTTTGTTGGTGCTCCATTTTATACTATAACCCTGCAACATTTTATTTATTAGAATTATTCTACTAAATTAGGACGTTACATTTATGGTATCAGAGCATGTCATCCTTAGAATGACCTGAGGGTTGTGGGTTTGTCATGTCTTGTGGGCTTAAGTATTCAGTTTAGTCAAGTTTGCTTGTGGAACCAAGAGTTTTAAGAACATAAAATGTGTTGATAAAATAATGAGGGTGCACACTTATGACTAGATCAAAGGTTGTTTTCATTTCTTAATTTGAATGGTTTAGGGATAGAAAGGTGTCAAACAAAAGGTTTGGCTGTCGGTAGATGATGGAGTTTTGTTTTGTATGTTCTAGTTGTCTTGTTTGCGCCTCTTTGGTTTGTGTTTGGTGTTTATGGTGGTAAAGGAATGCAGATTCAAGGCCAACTTGGCTTGCTTACCTTTATAAGTGTTGGGTGACGTCTCTGAGGCAACTTCTTGCCTCAAAGATAGGAAGTTGTTATATGATGTATATCGTTGAGCGAGGGAAGATAAGTTTTGGGTTAGTAGACTGGGAGAATAGGCTAGAGTTCATAAAACAACGTTTGGTCAGAGGAAGCTGCAAGGACGAGTTCTTGGAATTAGATACTACAAGTTTTCCAAAAGGAGTGAAATTTGAAGGTTAGAACAATGGAAAAATCAGTGCATGCAAGTGTAGCAACGCTTGAGGAAATCAATTTGGTTGTATATCTCGGTAATGTTTGAGTTCTAAGGTGGAAAGTTGTTGAAAGTTTAAGGTTAAAGCTAAGAAGGCTAAAGACCATGAGGTTTATAAGGATGGCAAACCCTTTGATAGGAGGTTAAGTTGAGGCAAAATTTGGAAGATTAATCAAGCAAGAGTAGAAAGTATTTTCTAAGTAAGGTGGCTCACACGAGAGATAGGTTTGACCTTGTATAAGATGGAAGGTTTTGCGTACCAAAAGGAGAAGCAAATCTTTAAAGATCATTCTTGAATGGAAGGACAACCAATGAGGTTAGAACACAATGATGGAGGAAATGAAAAGAAAAGTTTTGGGTTGTTGACAGTGTGTCTATGATGGGTGGTGTTGAGGTGGTTAGCACGAGTAACCTCATTCCAAGATACAAGTTACAAAAGTGATGCTTGGACTAAGTCAGTTTTGCTTGGGGTCGTATACCTCTTGGTGTCGCCAATATGGTGAATTAGCCAGGGTTATATGCAAGAGGGAGTAAGAATTGAGATGGTGGTTTCACAACTATTATAGCCTAGTGAAGACTGCTCAAGTCTGTGGTTTGTTATGGGGTGACCAAAGGGTTCAAATTCAAATTCGATTTGAATTGTTCCCTTTATTTTATTTGAAAAAGAAAATTATATTTTATTTGAAAAAGAAACGTAAAGAAAGATCACGTGAATATGTTCTAAGTTTTCTGCTCTAAGATGAAATTTAAACAAAAAATAAAAAGGTAAAGAAAGATCAGGTGTGAAGAATTCAGAAAAAGTGAAATAAAAGGTTGATGTGATGTACATCTACTTTTTCAGTAAATTAAATATTATTAAAATTAAAAAATTAGAAGCTTCATCAAAAAGTAATATATCAAAAAGTCATTTTAGAGGCGGGTAGAAAACATTTAAGCAGAAAACACTACAGCAAACCTGTTTCAGATGCTTTCGCGATGCTTTCTTCTTCATGGTGCTTTCTTCTTCACGAAAATGGTTCTTCGCGAGCATTCATGTTTTCTATGCTTCTTCTTTTCTCTTCCACTTTATGCTTTTTCTCCACCTTCTTTTCTTTTCCCTTCTTAATTTATAACCAAATATACATCCAATGTGACTCTTCAGTTTGTTGGATTTTTTTTCATTTTCGATGTGTATTGTATCTTGCGTGAAGAGTATCCGGTGTGAGTAACATGTAGACAGTGTGTCGCTTCGTGAGATGTGTATTTTGGAGAAGTGTAAGCGTGGACATAATCGGGTGAAACAAAACTAAATCGGGAATCATACGATTCCAACACAATTCAGTCGATTCAAGTCACAAAATTTAAACTGTATCGTGATACGAATAGTACAATTCTAACGATTATAACGATTCTAACTACCATGGGATTCATTACTTTCATTTACTTTCCATCCCATTCCAAACCTTAACTAGGAAGGGTTACCTAACTCTCTTAGTAAAAGTATATTAACAGTTCAGTATATCATAATTGAAATTCCAATTGAATGTTAATGTATAATGTTAAAGAATTTATAATTTAAGGCATGTTTTTTTAATAGTTCAAAAGAAGTTATTAGCACAGGCTAATTGAGAAACTCACAGTAAGAATTTCTTATTTAAAAAATGTTCTTTTAAATGAAAGATTTAAGTTGGAGAGATAATAATGAACTATATTGTTTATTAACAAATGGTATGGTTATCTTAAATTAATCATCTAAATTAAGCAACTTAAAAAATATTAATTTTAATCTATGGAAATTATAGATAAAAGATATTGAAATAAAATTTAATAAATGAATAATATTTTTAGTTATAATTAAAAATTGTGAAAATTAACTTGATTTTACAAGTTTATATATTATTAATGATAAAAAAATATACATAGTGTGAGGATCTGATTAAAATTCTAAACAAAGTAGAATTTTATTATTATATTAATATTTTGATTTCCTTATTAATAGCATATTATATACATTAAAAAGAATTAAAAGGTTTTAGAAAGGTTTTTTTTTTTAAAGAATAGAAGTTACCTAAATCTTATAGAATCTCATCTCATTTTTAGTTCTTAATCTTCTCCTTTCTCATAAACTGACCTCCTGCATTTTTCTCTTCAAGATCCAAGTTCATAGAAGCAATTAGTGTCGAGATTCTATCATACAAGTCGATCAATCTTATATTAGGGTAAGTTTAAAATTTTCCTCCTCCAATAGAGCAACTCTAATCTTTTTGGTGTATGCAGTTGTCTTTGGTTATATGTGATTTTTTTCTCTTTTCTATATGCATCTTCATAACCATGATCCTTAAACCATTATTCAATTGTTGATTTTAGTCCTTGTTGTGAATATTAGGGACTATTGTAAGGGGAGACATTGTGTAAGGGGAAGAATAGTGATATTTTACAAGGTAAGGGAGCTAAATTTATTTCAGATTTTAAAGTCATATAATTAATTTTAAAGTTATATCATGTTATTTAAGTTATTGGTTAGTTTGAATTGGTTTGATTGGTATAACTGAACATTTGTATTGAATTGAAGTTATGTTGTGAATGATGCTAGTAAGATATTGAGAGGATGAGATATGTTGATACCTGTGATGTGAAACTTTTAATTTAGTGAAATTGTGCATTTTTTAGTACCAAAGTGGTTTAAGGATTTTTTTAGTTAAAATAATGATTTGAAACATGTTAGATTGATGAGTTGTTTAGGGAAGAACTGCTAAAGTGTTATTTATATTTGTTCTGTGTTAAAAACAAATGATAAAAATAAATTTTGTACAAACTTACAAATTATTAAATTGTACGGAATTTTTTGTGTATGTTTAAAATTTATGTACAATTATATGTATAACGTGTGAAGATAAAAAAAAATTTATAAATGTAAGATTGTCTATTTACAAGGAAAAATGCTGATATAAGATGAGGTCAAGTATATTGGAAGGGATTAATGATGTGATAATATGACAGGTGTAGGATCTCATGAGTACATTCAATATACTAGTCTTATAAAAATAAAAGTCTTGAGTCTAAAAATTTGTCTGTAGCAAAGAAAAAATTAATTTGATGAAACTAATTTCTTTCTGATAATTACTAAAAAGAAGATTATAATATGTGACATAAAATTCGGTGACATATAATGATTCTATAATTTGAAAGGTAACTCTCAAAATAAAATCTTAAAAACAAAATTTAATATAATAAATTATTGATAACACTTGAATTATTAATTAAAAGAACATTAAATTTTATTTAAAAAATTAACTATTATATAAAATATGAAGAAATTTTGAAGTAATAAATAATAATGACAATATTCAATTTCAATTTCAACATTTAAAATATAAACAATATTACAAATTTATAAATTTTTATTTTTATCATAACAAAATGTAACAAAAATATTAACAAAAGAATAGCAGTTTTATTTAATTTAAACTAATTATTATAATTTTAAAATTCAACTAATTAGTAACAAAATAACTCAATTGTATCTATGTAATTCACACAAGACAAAATGATTTAAAACAACCAAAACTAAATTAAAAATTAACTGAACACATTTGAACATGAAGAACCTTATTTTTAATCTGTATTAAACATAGAAAATATCTTCACCATGAACATTGATTTTTTCTGACAGAAATAGTCTTAAACTTTACCCCTTAATCCTTTTATCTCATACCAAAATTTTCATGAGATAGACACGTGATAGCCTACATATTTAAACAAAAACAAATTTGGAATCTGATATTCTTGTTTATCTAAAATTTTAGATATTATATTAAAGGGTTCTTATTATGTAAATATGAGAACCCAAACACTCTTTACCAGTTCAATAGGTAATAGGATGTAGTAATGACGGAATCAATCAAATATTACGTAAACAAAGTTTCATATAAAATAAAATTTTTAAACATTATATATCACAAGTTAATTTGTATATATATTATTTATACCCATTATTATATAATTTTTCCCAATATAAATATTTTTTATAAATTAAAATTAATATAATTTTTGACATTCATTATTACATAAAAAATATATCATAAATTAACTCGAATATAAATTATTTTTAGTTTATAAATAAGTTAATTTATACTCAAAATGTTCATTAGTATTTATAGTATTTATAGTATATTATTATAAGTTGATGTTTATATATATATATATATATATATATATATATATATATATATATATATATATATATATAT
>Ga0209589_1008523_pt1 | contig 15956 bp, 5 predicted proteins | sample CowpeawhiteBW_FD_187525 | JGI IMG/M metagenome (GOLD analysis project Ga0209589, IMG submission 187525) | Root nodule microbial communities of legume samples collected from California USA - Cow pea white BW (SPAdes) (version 2) | ecosystem: Host-associated > Plants > Roots > Nodule | place: USA... | reverse complement strand
CATTCTAAAAACAACATTAAAAAAAAAAAGTAATGTGCCGCTGAGACATGTGGACATGAGAAAAAAATAGTATAAGAGTCTACTTAGTAAAATCAACATATGCTGTGTTGCAAGATTGATCTGAACCTGTTTTAAGAAATACGACACAAAAGTATCTACAAATAGTCACAACAAAAACTCAATGGTAAAAGTGGGATTAGGATGTAAGATATGAGAAATAAAGACTTATTCCATTTATATAATAATTATTGAATGAAGTTTGAGTCTAAATCTTACATTAAGTAAAAATGAAAAAATTGAACACCATATAAATCAAAGTCTATAAATTCATTGTGTTAAGGTTTTTTATTAAGAATGGTATTAATCCATTATATAGTTGGGTTCATATTTAAATCTTCTCTCGAACGATCCAACTATAATAATATTAAACATCATAAATAATGAAGTGGTTTTGTTAAATACTTTTAACATAAACTATATCCTGAGTTTCATTCCGTAGTTTATTTTCTATCTGCTGTTTCTCTTTCTCTCTGACTCGATCATATCCATCCAAAACGGGTCGGATTTATTGATTTTCATTTAAAGTATGAGGTAGAAATGATAGGACACTTGAAAGAATTTGCGCAAGACTAAAGAATGTAAGATGATGTTTCCTCGGAGAATGTTGGTGAGGCCGTTATATAACAAATCCTCATCACTCATTGCCAACACTGGGGAACTTTGGAAGAATCTAAACATAAACAGCTCTACAATTATTACTTCCAATCCAACAGAAAGCGGGCATAGCTAGCTTCAAAATATTTCCAGCACAGTAGAACCATTACTTGTGTTCAAGTAAAGCTCATTAGATATATCAAATTATTGGCAAAACAAGGATATATATCATGTAAGAGTATGTGTTTGCTTTGACGATATCCACCTGAAAAGTGAATCTATTCGAAGTACTTTTAACTTGAATATGAATGTATTAACTAAAACATGCAATAATGTTGCAACATAATGAGTTTTGTTTTGATCTTAATAAGTGTTGTAGCATTACTGTTAACGTTTGTTTCCCATTCCCCTAAGCATTGGGGTACGAATAGATGCTGCGGCTCTCTGACATATACAACTGGAAAATGTCAGGGTTTGATAGTGAGATAAGTAGTGATGGTGTTTCTTCTTGTTATAGGTGTTGGCTATGTCCAAGACCGACATGTTAGGAAGAGCAAACAATGCTATAACCTATATATATATATCAGAACAGAGGACTCGTTTATCAGTATATGTATCTATATCTATATCCACACTACTGTGATGTTGGACACAAAAGCTGTGTTCCAGAAAGAGGGGGACCTAAGCTAAAATGCGCGTGCCTAGAGACGTCATCAAGTCCTTGAGCTTTTTCAAAATTTTCAGCCATCACTATGAACATAATCTCATCATTTTCTGAAAGGCTATGACAAACAAACCACAGCCTTTGCTTTTGGATGCTATTTTGTTCTGTCCTTCATAATAATAATTTTCTGACAAAACACATAACCTTTATTCCTTTTGCCTCATTTTCTCAATAATAATTGCTCCCTTTCGATCTCAATACCCATTCAAATGTGCTTTCTTGATTTTTTCAACACAAAAAAAAAGAAGGGTCTCTTTAATTTTTCTTTTCCATCCAATGAGTTTACTTTCCGAGTCAATTTTGCCACCCTTTTGGACCACTAAGGAATGACAAAGCGCGACCTATTACAACCTAATGGCGCTTCATTGTACAGGAAAGAATATGGACATTTTTGTTTCTTCTATATCACACAACCCCACTTTTTTTTGCTTTTCTTTCAAACTTTATTTACTCAACAAAGTAGACCTCTTCATATGCACCCTTTGCAGGTGAGCCATTTATGGCCACACTATTTAAAGCGTCAGAAGAAGCATCATCAGGGAGGAAAATGACATTTAAATGTCGTAATTATGGGTCTTGTAGCTAAAAATAGATGATGGTAATAAATGGTCCTCTTAAGTATAACGTGTTGAGGTTTGGGGTTTTAGCGAAAGCTTGGATGAATGGCGACAAAACACAGGAGGCACAAACCTAACTTGCCCGACATATATCTCCTGACACGACCAAGTATGAACAGCAGGGAATGTTGACCGAAAACCACACCACAGAGATGCGAAAACAGAGAAGGAATCAAATGCATGTCCACTCTTTATTGGCCTTTCACCGGAGGGAAAACGTTGTTACTTCTATACTTATATTATTGATATGTCTTCTGATATGTATTGATTTTTAATGTTTTTAAGAAGTGCAGAACAACGTTTTAAACTGTAGTCCGTGACACTTAAAAAGAGTGAAATTTGAACTCCTAAGGTTTTTAAAGTGTATTCCTTCATGCATTACTCCCATATTTAACTTTTGATCGCAAAGTAGATTCCTTCATGCATGAAATAAAGGATGGGTACGTGAAGGAGGTACATTGATAAAAGAAAGTTGCAGTGTTGGAGGCACAAAGACAAATATGATTGCGTTAGGAAGAGATAAGTTTGGTACTTTGTATAGGGGTGGCAGGTGTTAAAGTGTAGTTAAGCTGTTTCGATGGTGTATGCAGATGCAGATTGGCTACAATGGAGAGAGTTTAAGATGGCGAAAGAGAAGTAATTATAATGATTGTGGGTCTAGTCATCATAGACATCATTTGACTGTGACTTACAAAGTACCAAGTCCAAACTAGCATTATAGCCATGTAGATCGTGTTCATTCAGCTTGGCTAGGGTTTAGGTTGAGACAGAAAGGATTTAAGGTTTTTGCTTTGGTTATGTTTATCCACTGGAAAAAAATCACCAAATAACCCTTTTATTATAAAGTAAGATTTTTTTTGTGGTCCTTTTCATTTGAAATGATATTTTATGGGACCAATTTGAGTTATTAATGATTTTTTATCTAAACAGAATTCACTTTTTAGGGACTAATTATTTGTTTAAAATAGGAAAAAAAAAAACCCATAGGACTAAAGGGTCTCGTGATAATTTCAAAAGCAAAACCGTGAGAATTTCGCACGACTTTTTCATTGCGAAAAAATGAAGAGTTCTTCTATGTTAATATTTTATACTAGTAAATTCGTTATACTTCTTCAAAAATTAATTATTTAAGGCCTAAGTGGATGATCTAAGTGAAAGTTCAAGCAAAGCTGAATGGTGAGGATTGAAGTTCCTGTTTTTAAGTTAAAATCGTTTGGATTGACTGGGGCATTTTTTGCAAGAATGGAGTAAAGATGGTGAAATCACCTTTTTGTTCAAAAGTTGAATGGGAATAGTGATTGAAAGAAACAGAAGTTGTCGTACATTTCTAAAAGATAGCAACTGAGTTGTTCACGATCCAAACAAGTCACAATCACAAGGACAATTTTGGAAAAAGTAACAGTCGTATGCTTATTACGTGATGCTTCTGCTTAAATATTTAACAAGAAAATGAATGAAACCAATAATAATAATAATAATAATAATAATAATAATAATAAAGATAAACATGTTAAATTGTGTCTGTTCAATAATGTTCTTAAAGGAAGGTGAGTGGTAACAGTTTTGTGAAGGATGAGTAGACTCTGTTGTCTTGGGTTGAGTGAAGGTTTCTTTTGAGATTATGTCAGCAGATTCTCCACAATTTAACTGTGAGGAAATGGGAGGCTTTACAAAAGAACAATTCTCTCCTTGGGATCATACATTTCTACAAACATCTATGCCCAGTTGGAGTTACTGATGCTCATCAACTTTCGTTACTCCCAAGTCATAACATTGTGCACTAAATGCATACTTTTCTTCTTCTTTTTTCATTGTCACTGAAAAAAATGCCAAAAGAAACAACCCAAATCTATTATTACTTTTACAACAGTCAATTAATATACATCCTATTTTAAATATTTTTGAATTCCACATAAGCTGCTTTGTTTTTTCAGAAAGTGATTGCCATAATATTATTAGTACTCTTCCAATTCTGGAGCTTCATGATTTTGGTATTTAGATGAATGAAGCCATTGGAAGGAGAGAACAGTAGGGGGCTTCCCTGGACAAATTGATTTTGATTTTTCTATCTTCCTAATAGTTGATGCTGATCGGTTTAGATTTCTTGGGCTTCCAATTTACAATAAATGGTCTATCTTCCTCTTTATTTTCAGGACTCTTTTTTCTGCACCACCCTTTTTTCTTCCTGCACTCCCATCATTATGGACAGAGGAAAACTAAAAGAAAAAACAGGACAGAATCTGAATTCGAAAATGCTAATGCCACTAATAAAAGCCACTCTTCATTATTCTACCGTCAACATACACAACATTATGTACACTATCCGTTAGCAATGATCAGAACGTGCATGAAAAGAAAACCTTAGACCACAGTTTCCTTAAAGCTCTTGGTCAACCAAATAGCTGTTTCCCTAGGAGAAACCTTCTCAGGCCCGAACGGCTTTAGCAACACCCCAAGCTCATCGAACCTTTGTTGTTGAAGGAGTCTGGCACTGAACTCCAGCAAACCCTCCAAAGCCTCTGCGCGTTGCTGGTATGATGACGTGTCAAACCGGCGCTGATCCACCTCAGCAGAGGAGCGACTAGAAACACAAGCTTTTACATGCTCAGAAGGGTATTGAGTTGCCTTTGGACCAGGGCAAGCATCACTGACAATGTTGGGGACAGTAACTTTGTCCTCCTGAATTGTACACTTGACCATTGTGATGGAACAATCTGCAGTACTCCGTGTTGAGCTTGAAGAGCAGCGAGCTGAAGTTGATGATGGTCCACGAACAGGGAAAAAGGGATCCTCACTGAAAGCCATTGGGAATTCAGCCATCTTGTCGATTCGTGGTGCATTAACAGAGACATTAGGAGAGTCCACACTTCCAAGGACACAGAAATTGGTGTACAAGTTTGTTGTCGCCCTGGCTCTTGGTGGTGTGGAAAACCTTCCAGATGGTGCCTTAGATACTGGAAGCTGAAATGAAAAGCAGAAACTTAAGTATATTGCTAATCACATCACCAATTAGGCTCTTGTGCACGCTTGGCGCGGCTTATTTTGTAGATACAATCATTTACGATTATCAGTTTTATAAGAAAACTTTTACAAAATAAGAGAGTACTTCTTGAGTTTAATTTCTATACTCTACCACTAGAAAAATTTATATTGTCAACTAATTAACAATCATTGGTGATATAACTTTTAAGATAGTTATCGTAAAACCAACAGACTTAACACACGACAGTTTGTGATTTCATAATAGTGCAAAAATGTCATCAAAATTATCTTTTGCTATATAGGAAGTGGACATGCTCACTTATGCATGCAGCATGTACAAACTGCCTAATTCTCTACTCACACCATTGGGAATAACAGAGAAATTAATTCAAATAGTTTAGCATGAATTCATTTTTTTCACAATTGACATCAAGAGAAATGGAAATATTGGGTCATGCCGTGGATGAACTTACTGAATCTCTGTTTGGACCAGTATAGGTTGTCTTTGATGGTGCCATTGTCTGCCTTTTGGCAGTGGCAGAAGCTGTAACTGCCCTCAATCTTGGTGCTCTTTCAACTGTTGAGACCTTCGTGGCTTTTGATGTGTCAGCATTGTATTTGTTACCTACACAACCTACAGATAGTTCATAGATTTTCTCTTCTGAACAAGTGGATAATCCAAGTGCTCTTTGAGTAGAACACTGAGAAACTTGTTCAGTTCCAGAAATACTAGGATTCAGTGCCATGTCCTTGCTAAATGACAAGTATTTATCTTGGTCAGAAAGAGTAGAAACAGATTCTGGCTCCACGAACCGAGTTCTCCTTACATAATTTGGCTCCGGCCATTGGAAAGGAAAAGTACTTCTTCTGGCGCTATTTAATTTAAGGTGAATCTTTTGAATGTAAGGCTGAAGATGCGGATGATTTAGTAATTCTGAAGCCTGTCAAAACAATCTGTGGTTAATTTGTTTTGAAGAAGTCCACCAAAATAAAGTTAGCCAAGAGCCAATGCCAAGCAAATTTTTCCTACACTAGTTATATCATGGATGAAAAGAAAAATATGAAATTAAATTTGGAAATATAGTAATTTCTGCCCATTTACTTAGAACTTTTACGACAACTTTCAAGGTTGCTTCATAAGATCGAATTGAAACTTAAACTAACGATGATGACTACAAGGATTGCTCTGCCTAACAACGCACGAGGTGGAAAATTAAAAATTAAAAATATTTACGAAAAAAAAAATAAGAGCACAAATATAAATCTTCATTTGTCGGACTGATGACATTTGTGTCATACTTACAGTTAATGACAATTGACAATGGAATATGCATATCATTTTTCTTCTATAGACTAGTTTTAATCTATATACTAATAGCACCTTAATAAAGGTAATGAAATTCCCAAAAGATAAAACTTACAGTTGGCCTCAGCTCTGGATTTTTCCGCAGCATACTTTTGACAAGCCCTCGACTGAAAGAAGAAATATGTATGTCAAACTAGTGACACAAATCAAGTCACTGAAGGAGGTTCGTAACTTAAAGAGGGAATAATGATGAGGAGAATCAATGAGATATCATATATACCGGAAAGGGCATATACACAGAATTGGATTGCTCACTGTTAAGTTGCATTGCAAAATGTAAAATGGTAAACCAATTCTGATGACTGAATTACACGTCATCCTTCTACTTCTACCATAATGATTTGTCCTTGTGTAAATATAGTATATTGAAAAACGGTGTAAAATTTTAAACGATGTGACACTTAACAATTAACATGCATAACTCTACAACGTAAGAGTTAAATTTCATATATTTATCAGTTAGATAAAGCAGCTAAAAACAGACAAGTCAAAGATTCTCACGAAACAGAGGACTCACAAAGCAGCAGTATACATAGTTGGCAGGGGAGCTACTATACACTTGTTTATTTTGTTAATCAATGATTGTATGTCCTGCTCAAATGAAGACAACACACACACAAAAATTAAAAAGGTACAGTCGATGATGTAATGCTGAGATATTCAGAAATGTGAAATACTGGGTTAGTATGCCATCATAAATGGATGAGAAGCAAATCTTTCCAAAATGGTACAACTAAAAGTCTTAAACACGAACATGAATGCTTAAAATCAAACAACATAATATTGAGTGTTTTAAACAAATTTTGCACCCTTATAAAACTTCCTACTTAAGATTACAAAGTTCCTGGCATTTCATTAAAAAGATGAATACAAAATATTAGGATAGTCACTTTATAAATGTTGAATATTGAAAGTCAGATATGCTTATAATCTAACACCATAGTACATTCTCCTACACAAGATTAACAAGATATGTAAATAACATTTCATGAGAAAAATGAATACAAAAGCTTTGGATCATAACTTACAAGTGCTTTAAAAGCTGGCTTGTGTGCAGCCATTTCATAGATACAGCATCCTGTTAACAATTGTTTATTTCGTCAATCAAAATTAATGACAACTGTGGCTAAAGATACGGTAAAAGGGGGAACAAAAAAGAGTAATCAAAATTAGGCTATAGGAGTACAAATTCAATCTATCCTACCTAAAGACCAGATATCTGACTTCGAGCCATAGGGTATATCAGCAAGAAGCTCTGGGCACATATAACTTGGAGTCCCAACGACCTAAGTTTAGAGCAAGAACAGACAGAATTTAATTCAGAAAAAAAAAATGTTGAAACAGTGAACAAAAAAATAGTTCGGCAATATCACTCACTGAGGAAGCAAGATCATCAGATGTCAACATTTTAGCAAGACCAAAGTCCCCTGCATCCACAATTTTTAGCATGCGGATAGTATACAACACACGAAATCCCAACTTAGAGATCAAATCAAAATAGCAGTGTGAGGATAAAATGAGTAAGGCTATTTACCTAGACGTATATCTCGATCTTTTGTTAAGAATATATTTGAACACTGAAACAGATGAAAATCACACATCAACATAAGGCTGTTCCTCAAAGTTCTCTGAGACATTAGCTACATAACATCAACGGTGGTTTAGCTTAAAGAAATCCTGTCCGTTACCTTGACGTCACGATGAAGGATATGATTTCCATGTAAGTAATCAAGAGCCATCAGCAATTGAACGAGCCACTTGCAAAGTTTCTGCATGCACAAGGTTCACCTATAACAATTATTTTATACAGTTCAAAAGATCTTGGAGCTGGAAATTGGAAAGGCTCAGTTGTGAATGGAGTTTTTGTGAAAGTGATCAACCTCTTCAGAAAAGTTGACTCCATTAGCCTTTTTTATAGCTTCAGCCCTGTTCAACAGAGCCTAACTATTAAAAGATTACACAATTTGGCTAGTAAAAGACAATGTGTAAGTGTAAATAAATGCTCTAACTCAAATATTTAAATACATAGTAAATTATAACTTACATATCCCCTCCTTCACAATAGCCAATGATGATACATACAAAACAACCCTGCAAGTAAGATAGCTAAATTCAGTATCTGAAATCAATCAAATTTATAAACCAACAAAATGGACTACAATATAGTCTCTTCTCTCAATATTTCCGTTACTATGATAAAAAATAACACGTCTGTAAACAAATAAGTAAAGACCAAAATACTAAATTTGAAGAACCCAAAATAAGGTTTACTTTTGGCAAAACATTTAAAGAAAAAAGGATTTTTGACAACCTTAGTAAGTCGATAAAAAATACACTGGCACACACAAACATGAAAAAGAGTTAGAAAACTCATCTTGAAAACAATGCTAACCTTTTCTACCCAGGAATCTTTATACTCCACAATAAATGGATTTCGAACTTTAGCAATAAGCTCCATCTGCAAGATAAAGAACCAACGAAGCGTCTTACAATCTAAGTAATGAGAAACCTTGGCTTAAAGATCAACTTCAAATTTCAAGGTGCAAAAACTAGCATAACAATAGAAAATATACAAGAATGAAAGTTTCATTTTCTACATGAAAACGTCTGGTCTTCGCTAATCCCTTCCAGAAAAATGACAATCATTCAATACATCCAACACTAAGAGTGGGTTACCTCCTGGTGGGCAGATCTACGGGTTCTGTCAGTTTGACGAGCAAGACGAATCTTTTTAAGAACATACCTAAAATATAAATGGCACAACTCAAAAAAAGTAGACCATATATATGATATAACAGACTATCGATATTAGCAACAATAATAAGTTAACAAATAAATGCTTAACAGATTAACCTGCAAAAGGATATATAATATCTTAAAACTCATTTCAGAAAGACATTGGATGATACTCACATTTTCTTTTCGTGCCTATGCCTCACAAGCAGAGCAGAACCAAATGCACCCTTGCCAATTTGTTCTAGAATTTCATACTGCTCCATTTGAATTGAAATCACTTCTACCACCCACTGTCAGCGATAGAGTGAAATTCCTGAAAATGATAGCAAATAGCAACACTAAACTTATCATAAATAAATAATAACAGACACACCCATAATGTAACATATACCATTGCCACTACAATATGCTGAACTATTTCCAATAACAAATGATGAACAGACTGAGAACAAGACATCCACAAGAAAAAATTCTGCGGTGATAACTGACAACTCTACCAGATTCTTACAGAACAAGATCTGGAATCTGGACATAGAAATAGAACACCGCTAAAATTAGGTAAGTATTTACCACTTTCTGCAGACAGGAGTCTTTCTCGTCAAGGGACTAATCATTTCCAAATTATAATTGTATAAGAAACATAAAAAGCTGTCATACAATACAAGAGCTGTGTAATAAAGAGCACCAAATGTGACCAATCAGTTCTGGTTTGGTTATTTACTTCCTTTAATTGTTCAAGGCAAAGACCGGCAATTATGTGGTTAGGCTTTAACGGCAATCATTCAATACTGCTGAATAGGCTGCCCATAGTATCTTCAGTTTGAAGGATTTATCATTCTCGTGTCCATATACTCATTAATCTCGCCCAGGACGAAAAACATGTTTATGTTTATAACTTTGCAAAACCACGCGACCACCCAAAAATTAGATTCTTTTAGAATATAAAATTCAAACTTGCCAACTAAAAAGTGGAACAAAACACAGAAATTCAACTCCATAAAAACTCAGCCACATTAAACATGGTTTATTTCATCTCATCGTAATTACAAATAACAACTGCATAATTCAGATTATCAAGTCGTCAGCTAATCATAGACCCTCATATCCTCCATAAGCTGTGAAACTTGACAATTAAAAACAAAAAATGAAAAAGAAAAAATTACAAATAAGTGCTTTACATCTTACAGGTTAGTTTCCCAGTGATGAATGAAACTGAAAACATAGACGAGGGGGGAAATACAGAATTCCCATTAACATACATAAACAGAGCATGCAAATAACCATAGAAAGCAAAAAGTATAAACAGATGACAAACAAAAGCAGAATTTGCAATGAACTGTTATTAAAAGGAAAAGAACCTGAATTCGTGAAATTGAAAAGCAATTCGGCTAATGGTACAGAGATATTTGCAATTGCAGCTTTCTAAAGTTAGCACCGAGCAGCCCCTGCTAATACTTTAAGCCAGCATAAACCTTATCATACAAAAATATTACTAAACTATGATTTTATAATGTTGTTGCTTTTATTTTATTTTGAAATCGAGCAATCAATATTAGAAAGAGAGAGAGCGCCAAAACCACAAAAATTAAAGTGCACGCAAAAGCGACGTGTGATTCCAAAATGTGAAATCATTATACTATTACATATTATTTTTCATGCAAAGGTTTGTACTGTGATACAAGAAAAGAAAAAAAAAAAGAAATATATATATATATATATATATATATTTGATAATGTGATTAAATGGCCAAAAAATAAAAATATATAAAACAAAATATTTAAGATTAAATATGTTTTATTGTTTCTTTCTCGATGAAAATTGAATCTTTTTTCAAAGTTTTGTTTAATTCAATCATTTAACTTCGGAGATTTGTGTTTTTAACTGTTTTAATAATTTTGTTAAATTTATTTAAAATTTAAAACGTATATTATGATAATATTTAAGTTATTTATATTATTTAATATATTTTTAGTATAATATTAATTAAAAAACGTACGTGAAACATTAAATTAATTTAATAAAATTTAATTAAAAATATTAAATTTACATATTTTAAAGATCGAAAGACAGTTAAAATTTAAAAAATAAATTAATTTATATTTTATTTGAAGATTAAGTCCACAAACATATTTCACCCGGATATTTATAAATAATTTAATTCTTAGAAAAAAACAGTAAGACGATGAGTAAGTGTGGAAAGTGCAGAAGCTTTGTGGTGGAAAATGCGAGCACTTAACGACAAAAGAGGTGCACGGGTGGTCTGGCAATAAGGTACAATTTTTAAATCTTTTCAAGTTAATTTATATTTATTTTCATATTTATTTTAATTTTAATTTTCTTTTATTTATTTTTCTCGCTCGTTTAAAAAATGTTCCTTTATTTTATTTTATTTTTATCAAATTATTGTTTTTAATTATACAAGTTTACTGTTATTACAAATATTGCTCTTCATTTTATAATATGATAAAAAAAATCAAATTTATACCCTAGTTTTGTCTTTATATAAAAAATTAACACCCATGTCTAACACGTTTAACAATCCTTCCATCTACTTTTGATACCATCAAACAAAGCATTAATGTTTTGATAAATGAACCACACTTAAGATTAGAAGAGATAAATAAATATAAAAAACATAGTTAAATATTTATTTAATAATTCTTCTTTTTATCAAAGAAGAGTTTTATTTTATGTAAATTTAATTGTAATTTATTAAAACCAGTTTCAAAAAACTTATGTTAAATCAAGAGTAATATTTGTAAAGAAATATTTGGAAAAGATATTATAGCAAAAATAAGTCAAAAACATTTGTATATGTGTCCTAAGAGACTTTTGTTAATTAAATTAGTAATTATAACATTTTATTTGATAGTGAAATTATCAGTAGACTATCGTAATCTCTAGATAAATGTATTTATTTTTCTCTTCACGCATCTTTACTGTTTTAATGATCTAGTAAAGAAAAAGAAAAAGCATGCACTTCATTACTCAAAAATGGATCAGGGTCATAATTTTCCAAAAATAATTAGAAAAAAATTAAAACAGAACTTAACTTTCATCACTATGTTTCACAGATTTATTTATAAAACTCCTTCAAATAATAACAATATTATAAAATTATATTATCAATTTAAATAAATTCTTCTAAATATTTCCTATAAATTGAAAATGTTCCTTCCAACTATCCCATACTTATTATTGACACTTTTTTTATTTAAAATGATCTTAGAAGTCTAAAATATAAATACTAAACAAGTTTCTTTTGTGTACCTAAAAATGATGAAACTCGTATAAACAGAAGTTGGGACTTACAAAATAAAAACATAGAAATACCATATCATTCCAAAAATAATATTTATTTTCTATCCGTTTTTAATTTTAATCATTGTGCAAATACATTTTAAAAAATATATATGGCTAAATAACAGTTACCAAATAAAGTAATATCTTATATCTATAAATATCCACATATAAAACAGTTTTTTTTTGTTTACATTTATTTTCCAAACTTACTTTTAAAATAATATTTTATCAGTTTACAGTTTTTTTAATTTAAAATTTGACATGTTTTTAAATTTTATCATTCTCTTAATTATAAAACTACTTATAAAATTAAAAGATATTATAATAAAATTATAAAATTATTCATATCTAATTTTATAATAGTAATAATTTTATTAGTTTTTATTATCACAAAGGTAAATTTATAAATATCCCATATTTGTTTTCCAGATGTTATAATTATAAGTAACTTTTGAAATTTATTGTCAAAACCAAATTTATATTGTTATGAATAATATATATATATATATATATATATATATATATATATATATATATATATATATATATATATATAAAAGTAGAATAATCTCTTGTGTACGCAGATAATATTTTATAGACTTAATAAAATTATATACTTTTAATTTAGTTTTTATTAAATTTTTATTTACTAAATATTTTAAAATGTAAGAAAATAATAATAAAATTTTAGTTAAAAAAATATAAAATTTAGAGTACTCAATTAATTATAAAAATAAAAATAAAATATAAATTTATGATAAACTTAAAATATAATCAAATCTATAATTTTATATCTACAATTTGAATTTGAAATAAAGGGTTTCTTTTGTTTTCACCGTTCCTATTCATGTTTTACTTTTCAGTATACTTTAAAATTAAGAAATCTATGATAATATATAAAGGAATACATGTTTAATATATTTATTTTATAGTTGAATTATGTTTTAAAATAAAAAAAAATATTACAACACTAAAGATGAGTGTAATGTAATTAAGTATTATTTGTTTATAATATCATCACTATTAATATTAGGGTTAAATATGTATTTAGTCTCTAAATTTAAAGGTGAAATTGAAATTCATTCATTTTTAAAAATTTGATACATTTTGGTTTTTAAATTTTTTAAACTTTAAAAATAAATAAATATAATTCTTCTAACGTAATTGCGTTCAAAATTTTTATGTGTCAAATACATTTTAAGATTACATTTGAGTTATTTAAAAGAATTTTATATTCATTATTTTTTAAATATAAAAATCAAAATATTTCAAAATTTGAAAGAAAAACGCATTGAAAAATCGTATTCAAGTTTAAGAAATAAAATCATGTTTAATTCTTAATATTATATAGAGACATGTTATATCTCAAACATATTTCTAGTAAAAACTAAATATAGTAAAAAGAATATGTAGACATACAAAATATTTACTGCTAACAACCTAGTTTTAATTATTTTAAAAAATTATGATAACAAATTTTTTTAATTCCCATGTATAAACAAATTCTTCTACCAAACAATTTTTTTTTATACGAACTCTCGTTAATCATGTACCTAATCTACATAAAGCATATTCACTTTGGCTATTATTAGTTTAGAATTTATGCGTATACGTATACCATCTATTCAACTTTATATGAGAACGTTTTCCCTTGTAGTTAGGTTTTTAGTTGATTCATTGTCAATTCGAAGTTAAATATTTAAGTTGGGTAGTCCATGTCTTCTTTTAAAGAAATTAATGTTTGCCTTTATTATTTTTAATCTTTATATCAACTACTCATTTGTGCACATTTTTTTTATTACAGCTGGTTTCATATCTGTATTACATCAGTATTATAATATATATTATTTAAATAAATAAATAAATACTTTATACAACAACAGTCTAGGTCGTCGTCTTAGATTGACTGTTTTGATCGTTCAGTCAACGTATGAAACAGGTCAAATAGGATCAAAACGATAGTTGAGACGAACTGGGTCAAATGTTAAGACAGTTCAAGCAAACAGTCCAGAATACCGAACTTACGACCGAGATGGACCGACGAGGCATGACTTACTCGTCTCAACTGGTTCGTCTTGGCCATCGTCTAACCTGTCTCGGTTGTCGGCATGGTCAAGCCCAACCTATCTCAACCAACGTCTTGGCACGTGCCGACATACGATGCGACCACGATTGACAGGCTAGACGAGTCGTCTCAGGTCAACGACCAAGATAGGTCAGTCCGAGTCGACGGTCTACGTAGTGCGACCTGGGCTGACAGTAGAGACAGGTCGGGTCAACAACCAAGACGTGTCGATGGTCGAGATAGGTCAGCACGAGGCGAAGGCCGAGATGGTCCAGCTTAAGTAGGGATGACAACAGGGTGGCGACGAGTTTCACTATTCCATGCCTATCTCCATAGAAAAAATGCATTCATATCCCCATGCCTAATCCCAACGGGTATCAAACTTTTGTCTTATTCCCATTCCCACCGGATAACAGGTATATTCTCATACTCATACCCATACTCATTTTCTTACTATTTCAATATTAGTTAATTATTTTTTATAAAATAATAAAAAATTATGGCAAAGGAAACATAATATATCAAATATTCAATATTAAAAGATGGTTGTTTCTTTGATATAAAATATTTAGAAACAAATTATAATTGCATACATTTCGAATTAGAATACCAAATAAAATTCCATGAAAACCAAAACATTTATTAAATTTGAAAATATTAATGAAACATAGTTGATAAAATTTTAAAATAATTTTAAAAAAATATAAAAGGAAAACAAATATTCAAATTAAAATATATTTTAAATGTCTCTTTACTTAAATTTTTTAAATTTTAATGAATCTTTTTTTGTATACTAACAAAAATTATAATACATCACTTGATCAAAATCACACAAAGAACAACTATTAAACTAATAATAACAAAATTTTAACATAGATCTTATATATTTTGAAATTCAATATGTGTTGGATGGTGATAAAAAAAATTCAGGAAAATTACATTAAATTTTTATATTAGAGTAAATAAAATTTATTTATACAATTATAGTGACAAAATTACATCATGATTATAATGAGTTAGAAATTAAAAAATAATTATATAAAATATATCAAAATAATATTCTACATGATAAAAATTAAAAAATTAAAAAATTAAAAAATTAAAAAATTAAAAAATTAAAAAATTAAAAAATTAAAAAATTAAAAAATTAAAAAATTAAAAAATTAAAAAAATAAAAAATTAAAAAATTAAAAAATTAAAAAATTAAAAAATTAAAAAATTAAAAAATTAAAAAATTAAAAAATTAAAAAATTAAAAAATTAAAAAATTAAAAAATTATTAAATGTGTGTCTTAGAAACAATTTGAAAGACTATTGAATGAAATTGCACAAAGAAAAATAAATGTATAATTAAGGGTATGATAAGATGAAAAATACCTTAGAGATATAAGAAAACTTCAAATATCAACATAGTTAATGGTTGAGAAATAACGAAAATTATTTTAACGAAACAAAAAGGTTCTTCAAATGAAACAAAAATTAATAATAATAGAGTAAATAAGATAAATT
>Ga0209589_1008522_pt1 | contig 15958 bp, 8 predicted proteins | sample CowpeawhiteBW_FD_187525 | JGI IMG/M metagenome (GOLD analysis project Ga0209589, IMG submission 187525) | Root nodule microbial communities of legume samples collected from California USA - Cow pea white BW (SPAdes) (version 2) | ecosystem: Host-associated > Plants > Roots > Nodule | place: USA... | reverse complement strand
TGCTTTGTCTCGGGTTTGTGAATGGTGGTGAGACGCCGAGGACTTCGATTGTGATTGGTGGTTATCAACTTGAGAATAATCTCTTGCAGTTCGATCTGGCCGCTTCAAGATTGGGTTTCAGTTCCTTGCTCTTTGGAATCCGAACTACATGCGCAAACTTCAACTTTACCTCCACTGTCTAAAAGAAACCTTTGTATAATTTCCATTATCTCATTTTCAATCTCAATAAATGCTAGATATGTGGAATTTGAGTCTGCATAGTTTCGAGTAAACAGCTACAAGTTTGAACATTTTATATATATATATATATATATATATATATATATATATATATATATATATTACTTAAAGTGTGGGAAACCTCCATCCATCTCTGTCTGTTTATCAACATGCATCATAGAGAGTTTTGCTTTATTTAATAACTTAACGATGCAGGTTTATAATCTCTCTTTATCTTAATTTTTTAATTAATAGTATTAAGTATCATTAAACATCATTTATCTGATTGGAGGTTTTGTTTTCATCACTTGTTTTTTATTTTTAATATTCAATTATAAGAAAAAGTAAGATTAAAATCCTATTTTGCTTCTCTAATACTTATAAAAATTTCCATTAGATTTCTAAATTTTATTTAGTTCAATTTAATCCTTTTTAAATATTCAATTAGGTCATTGTTCCGATCTGATATCTTAGATAGTAACCAAGAACAAAAAAAGTCTTATGCTCACCAGGTCTCTCCCGCCTCTTTCTATCTGTCGATCTGATTGTAAGTGAGAGAGAACTGTTTTCACTCCATGGCCCCACTTTTTTCCCGTTGCGTTTATATACATTTTGTGAAAATACTTTGTTGGTTCTTGTTCTATGCACCAAAATCTCTGATCCTCGTATTTTTATTAATTTTAATTAGGTTTACATTTTTGTAAATAAGTAACAATTAGGTCATTTCTGTTAATATAGACAAGGACGTACCTTCGTTGTGACCGAGGGAAGCCATGGCTCCCCCTAAGTTTTTAATTGTAAATTTTATATATATTTATATATTTTTAAATTTATATTTAAATATTTAAATATTATTTTTATTAAGTTATATATATATTATTAATGAATTAATTTATGTTTATATTTTAAAAAATAAAATAAAAACTAATTTTATGGACCTTAGTTAATAAAGTGATTAAGGTTTTGTATCTGATTGTAAAATTTTTTTCAGAGCAAACCATTAATAAAGTGTAAAAGTAAAAAGAAAGAAAGGTTGAGAAAATGAGATTGGAGAGTAGAGAGATCGAATAACTCATATTCACAAGACCTCTTCGAATCAATATCTTAGTATGATTTATGTATGTTAGATTTATGATTATCTCATTATAATATTTCTCTAAATTAAGTAATTCCTAAATTAGTATGAAAACTAATTTGATTTTAGGGATTTTTTTTATAAAATTGGCATCAACCCTAATTATATCTTTCCAAATTAGTATTAACCTACATAATAAAATATTGGAATTTTATGTTTTCCACTTCATATAATGAATTAGTTGAATATTTTTGAATTGGAATAGAAATTAGAATACCTATTTTGCATGAATTCAATCCATTAGAAAAATTAAAAATTGAGAAGTGTGAATTGCGGTATGAGAATGGTTTAAGTAAAAGAAATAAAGAATTTTTTTAATTAATAAATTATATATAAAAAATATAAATTGGCACCCCTGAATTTTTGGTCCACCATTGAGTATAGAACTAACACGGTTAAATAGGTGCCACGTGTCAACTCCTCGTTTTTCTAATTTTTTTTATTATTTTTTTTAATTTTTAATTTTTCTAATTTTTAAAAAAAATATATATTTATGCCACATGTCACGTTTGTAGTGTGTCACGTGTCAATCTAATATGGTGACACATGTCAAATTAGTGTATGAATCTCAATTTGGTCCTCATCTATAACAATATATAAAGGGGATTCCCCTTTTTGTGTCTACATTTCAAAATACTAATTTTACCCTTTAAATATAATAATTTATTAAATTTTTAAAAATTGATCGTTACTTCTATAAGTTTTTTATAAAATCGGATGTCTTTGCTTCTTCTCTTCTTCTTTATTTATTAATGGTTATTCTTTTATCTGTTCTGGTATATTTCATTTTATTTTTAATAAATATATTTTCAATTTACATATTAACTTAATAACATTATAATATTATAACCTACTAATATAATATCATACATATTTAAAAAATGCATACACACAGGCGCGATAGCGCCTGTGTTTACCCTAGTATTTGTTAATTTGATTTTATTTCAGTCCCAAATTTTTTTAAAAATTTTCAATTTCAGGCGCTCCAAATTTAGACCAAATTTTATTTTTATATAATGTTATGATTATTTTTATTAAAATTGATATTTTTATTAAATATTTTAATAATATTAATTGTATTTAATATTAAAAATTTAAATATATTTATTTTAATTTGTTATAAAATTGTTTTAAAATTTTACATTTGAATTTATAAAATTATTATTTTAAAGCCAACTCTAAAAAATTTTGATATATAATATTATACAAATATTTCGAATATAAATTTATAAATCTATATATTTATAATTTTAAAATAAAATTTAAATAAAGTTTAATGCAAAATATAAATTTAATATTGTTAAAAATATGTAATAGAAATATCACTTGTAATAAAAGTATTATCATAACATTTATATAAAAATTAAATTTGGAGCACTTGAAATTAAAAATTTTAAAAAAAATTTGAGACGGAAATCAAATCAAATCAACAAATATGAGAACCAAATTGAGATTCATACAATAATTTGACACGTGTCACCATATTAGATTGTCACGTGGCACACTACAGACATGACAAGTGGCATAAATATTTTAAATCAAAAAAAAATCAAAAAATTCAAAAAAAAAATTCAAAAAAATTCAAAAAATCAAAAAAACGAGGAACTGACACATGGCACCTACCTAACGGTGTTAGTTCTATACTAACAGAAAGGACCTAATTGATACTGATTTACAAAAATATGGACCTAATCGAGACTAATAAAAATACGAGGACCGAATTAAGATTTTGGTACAAAAATGAGGACCAACGAAGTATTTTAACCTATACAGTTGACACAGCCAACTCCGATTTGACCATAACAGAGAGTAATCGATCCCTATTTTCTAGTGCCCTATTCCTGATATCTAGGTTTGTTTCCAAGAACACCTTCCCAACTGATCAGTACGACCTATCCTCTTCCTAATCATGCTGGGCTCTCCCTACATAGATTAACTCTCGTATCCATCTGTCTGACCCAATGGCCCAATGGGCCAAACCGACCATATTGGATTTTGGGCTCTTGACAACATAGGTCGGATTTCGATCTTAGACCCAGACCACTACAATCATTTTTCATTATAATAACACTAGATTTTTGTTAGAATTTATATATTAAAAGGTGAATTCAAACTACATTTATTTTAAGTAAAATAAATATAACTAAATAACTTATTTTTTAGGTTAAATTATACCTTTGGTCTCAATTTTCGTAGCAAAATATCAATTTAGTCCCTCAATTTTTTTTATCTCAATTTGATTCCTATTTTGAAAATTTGATGCAATCAAGTCCTTTCTGTTAGTGGTGAGGTAACGACATTAAATGGGGTGTCACGTGTTAGTTCCTGGATTTTTTGAATTTTATTTATTTATTTAAAATTAAAAAAACAATTGCCATGTGTCAAGCTAACATCGTACCATGTGGCAGTGATTGTGTCACGTGTCACTATTATGCTAGGTGTCATTTTCCTATTCTCAATTTGGTCCCAATATTTTAATTCTTGTCTCAATTAAGTCCCAATTTTTGTAAAAATTGTGCAATTTTGTCACTCTCCAAATTGAAACCAAATTTAATTTCTATATAAATGTACACAAATATTTCTATCAAAATTGATATTTCAAGTAAATATTTTTAACAAGATTAAGTTTATTTTAATTTATATTTTACATTAAACTTTATTTAAAATTATTTTAAAGTTGTTAATAGGAAATAATGCTAATAACACAAAGAAATCATAAATTATATTAATATTTTATTACATCACTCTTTAATATTGTTTTTTATTTGAATTTATATTTTAAATAATTGCATATTTTTAATATATGTAAAATTCAATAATTTCTATATAAATGTTTTAGTTAGTGTAAAAATAACAATTATATAAATTTTTTAAAAAATTAACTAGTTTATGTAACAATAAAACACAAATAAATTTAAAATTTGAAAACAATTTGAAGTAAAATTGAATGTGAAACAAATTTAAATAAACTCAGTTTTGTTGAAAATATATAATAAAAATATCAATTTGAAAAAAAAATCAAATTTAATAAAAATATTTGTATAACATTTATATAAAAGTTAATTTTTGTTTCAATTTGGAGGGGACGAAATGACACAATTTTTACAAAAATTGGGACTGAATTAAAACAAAAATTAAAATACAGGGATCAAATTGAGAATGAGAAAATGACACCTGCCATTATAGTGACACGTGACACTATTATTGCCACATGGCATGATGTCAGCGTGACACGTGACAAATTTTTAATTTTTTTAAAAATATTAAAAAAATAAATAAATTAAAAAAAATTAAAAACAAAAATAAAAAAATCCAGAAATTAACACGTGCATCCCATTTAACGCCGTTATTACACCACTAATGGAAAGGACTTGATTGCATCAAATTTGCCAAAATAGGATCAAATTGAGATATAAAAAAATAGAGGGACCTAATTGATATTTTGCTACGAAAATGGGGACCAAAGGTATAATTTAACCTATTTTTTAACTTATGAAAATGGAATAGTAATTTTCCACAAAATTACTTTAGATATATAAAGGATTGAATGAATCACTTTAAAATTAATAAATACCGATTGTATTGTCTAAATATGTCCAACCTTTTCATTTGTATAAAAATTAATATATATATATATATATATATATATATATATATATATATATATTTTGATATATGTAAGTCTAAAATTTTAATCGGATTTTGACATTTGGAACTATCTTTTATTGGAAGTCGACATCCAGAAATAATTTTAGTAATTTTGTGGGTGTGATCTACGTGACTTCGCTCAAATGGTCAAATAGTATTTTTGGGATTTTAGAAATTTTTAGAAGTGCAAAAGAAATCCTTGGAAGTGTAGGATGAAATACCCTAAATGTGTGAAACCTTCATCCATTCCTCTGTTTGTTTATCAGCATTCATCATACATAGTTTTGCTTTATTTAATAACTTAATGACTAGCGGTACCATGACATGGTATTTGAATTTGTCATTCAAATAACACGGTCATCTGATATTGTGGGTCTCATGGTTTATATGTAGTGAGAGGATTTTAGTAAGGGTAATAGCAGAAGAGGAAAGTTGAAAGGGTAATCTAGAATAGAAGTCTGCGAATGTGGATAGCTTGTGATAGAAGTCTTCGAATGATACATGCAATTAATGAGGCTATACCATTAATGACACATGCCAAACTTTTCCACCTTTTCCTTCAAAACGAAGATCGGGAAAGATTGTATTGAAGACCATTGTTGGCATTACACAAACGGTGGGAGGGGTAGAAGACAAAGTTATTGAAGCTTTATTTCATTTTCAATTGCTCAACAACCAGCATTATTTCATTTAATCAACATTGTTTCATTTAATATGTAAGTTATTGAAAAGGTCGGGGGCATTTGTGATTCTTTAAAACACGATTTCAATGTGTATTGTTAGGGTTTTCATGTTTTAGACATTTGTGATTTTGATTTATGGTTGGGGGGCATTCTTTGAAATGGTTGAACTTTAACAGAAGCATTTAAGTTGCAAACCATGAATCCATTGGAACCTATGTTAAATAGCTACAAATGTCAATTTTTGCAAGTTGTAAATAACTTCGCAAGAGTCACATATGCCAGAATGTACATAAGTACTTTTAGTTTTTAAGGATTTAATGTCTAAATTTTTTTCAAACTATCATGGTTTAATAACATTGGTGTATGCGGAAAGTGATGGTATTTGGTGAACCATTAAGTAACATTGTTCTATTCAATTGATTGATGTATCTGATGTAGATAAATGAAGGATATGAATATATCTTTGGATGATATTGACTTTTATAAAGAAGATGACAATACAAAGGAAGAGTTAGATGAATGTATGACAATTGGAATGGATTTTGAAAGTGTTGATGAAGTGAAGTCATTTTATAGACAATATGCAATATCAAAGGTTTTGGTATTTGAACAGGAAGTTCAAGTAAGAACAAGAACAATGGATTATGTTACTTTATGATGGAGTGTGTTCAAGGGCCGAAAAATATGTCTCCCTTATTGAGAATCAAATAAAGAGATGCCCAACACAATCTCATGATTGTGCAACACGCATCATAGTTACAAGGAGAGATGGGAAGTGATACATTATGGCATTTAATAACGTTCATGGTCATGATCTTAGCCCAACAAAATCAAGAATGTTTTGACAATATAAGAAGATGAATTTACATGTAAAAAGAATGCTAGACTTGAATGTCAAAGTAGGAGTTAGGATTAATAAGAGTTTTTGTTCTTTAATTTGTAATGCAAAGCGTTACGGAAAAATGGAGTTTGTGGAACAAGATGTCATAAATTATGTCACTAAACTGAGAATGGCGTTATGAAAGGATGGTGATGCTAAGGCACTATTAAAGCATTTTACTATAATGAGAGAATTCAATAAAAATTTCTTTTATGAAATAGATATCGATGATGACAGCCGAATCTTGAATCTCTTTTGGGCAGATGAACATAGTAGGACAACTTGTGAATATTTTGGTGATGTCGTATGTTTTGACACAACATACTTGACAAATAAATATGACATGCCATTTGCACCTTTTGTTGGTGTGAACCATCATGGTCAATCTATATTATTGGGTTGTGGTTTGTTATCTTCAGAAGACACAACGTCATTTATGTGGGTATTTGATTGTTGGCTCCGGTGCATGTCCAACAAGGCACCACAAGGAATTGTTACTGACCGGTGCAAAGTCATGAAGAAAGCAATAAAAGTCGTCTTTCCTAAGACCCACCATAGGCTATGTTTTTTTATAAACCTCCAAAAGAAGTACAACCTCCAACAGTAACAATAATGTTATCATAAACACACATAACACAATAACCATGGCGTGTGAACAAGTTTGCTTCCCTTAAAAATTTATATTCTCAACATATCACATTTATTTGGCCATACATATATGTACACATCATGCATATTATATGGACCATATAGGCCAAGAAGGCAGAAGGCCATATACTTCTACTAGGTTGTTTACTATTACAAAACCACTTACCCATCAACCATATACATAAAAGACTAAAGAAGGCCGAATACTTAGGACATATAAGTCAAACCTGTATACTTTTCATATCATGAAGAACACTAATCACATGAACCTATAAGACACAATGTCGAATAGATAAAAGGTAAAATAGTATTAACTATCGTCAGTTACATGCTAGCCACGTAACGATGGACCGATATATATATATATATATATATATATATATATATATATATATATATATATATATATATATATATATATATATTCTACATCTTATATCAACTTAACTTAGAAAAATTCAAAAAAAAAACGCAAAGGGATCTTTAACACAAGATTGGGCTCGCAAGCCTAATCTAATTCTAACCTAAGAACCAAGGCCCATGTGTAAAGTCCAATAAAGAACCAGGGCCATGTCCAGAGCCTAATCAAAAGTAAGCAGTGAAATCAAGATCCATTTAAGGTAAGCTAGTGGATTTTGATTTCATTGATCCACCTCCGCATAATATTCTGAATTTGATGGACCAGCTGTGGGTGCTGGGTGCCCTTAACAATGTGGGGGGATTAATTGATCTCGGATGGAAAATGGTTGAATTCCTAACAGACCCTCCGCCCGCCAAGATGCTTTTGATGGGTAAACTGTTAGGGTGTGTTGAGGAGGTTTTGACAATTTTCCATATTAGCATTCATGTTTTTCGTCCACTATTATCCTTACTAACTGCACAGAACTAATGGGACCCATAATGCCACGTCAATGTTTCATTTGAATGTAACATTCAAACGTCGTTAATAATACATGTTTATAATCTCTCTTAATTTCTTAGATTATTAAGTATCATTAAACATACATTATTTCTCTTATTAGAGGTTTATTTTTGTATAACTTCTTTTTTATTTTTAATATTCAATTTTAAGAAGAAGTAATTCAACTACATTTATTTTTAAATAAAATAAATATTACTAAATAACTTATTTTTAACTTATGAAAATGGAAGAGTAGTTTTTTCACAAAATTATTTTGGATATATATAATGGATTTTTCATTGAATCAATCTCTTTAGAATTAATAAATATAAATTTCTTATCATAATTTCATTGCCAATATGTTGGGTTAATAATCAAAGTAATTTAAAAACTTGAGAGATATTAAAATAGTTAATAATAATTAAATATCTAATTAAATAATTAAAAAAATCTCAATGTTTGTATTAAAGTTACACACACATACACACAAACATGCACACATATATAAGACATACGCATAAAGACACAAATACAGACACATATATATACATAAAAGCACAAACACATACAAATACACATAAATACATACACAGACACACACGCATGTGTGCACACACATAAATTTTAGGGTTAAATATGTTTTTGGTCCCTTAATTTTTAGTGAATTTTGGAATTAGTCCATTTCGAAATTTTGGACCAATTTAGTTCTTCATCTTTCGAAATACGTGGATTTAGTCCTTTTAATCAAATTTTGTTAAGTTTATTTGACATTTCAAGCGCGTTTCATAATATTATTTGACTTAACATTAAAGAAAAAAATGTGTCAAACAGTATAAACAACTCAAATACAATCTTGAAATACGTACGAAACATCAAATAAACCTAATAAAATTTGATTAAAATGACTAAATCCACGTATTTCGAAAGATGAAGGACTAAATTAATCCAAAGTTTTAGAATGGACTGATTCCAAAATTCATTGAAAGTTAAAGGACCAAACACATATTTAACCTTAAATTTTATTCTTAAAATGGGAATTTTAATGTCTATTTTATCGATGAAATATCCATTTATAACAAAGGTTGTGATAATTGTTTTTGAAAGAGAAATTATTCAGTTAGATTGAGATATGTCGAAATCAATGGGTAAGTTGTGAGTTCGTACCAAAAGCTTTTCTTATATCAACCTATCCAGTGTGATCGTATCTTGTATCAAAATAATATTTAGTGATTGTGTCTAACTTGTTCCAAAGTTATATTTTTTAAATATAACTCATACAATGTTTTCTCGACAATAGAAACCCAACATTATCATATGTAAGATTAGCAATACAAAGAGAAAAAATGTGTATTTTGCATTTATTTATAAATTATAAAATAAATTATAAAAACTTGTGTTTTGGTGTGTATTTTGAATTCCCAATATTCGTTTTTCCTATTTTTAATATGAATTATTTTGTTAACTCTTATTGAGAACAGTTTAAATCCGTGTCAATACAAATATCAGCACAAAATCAGTCCAATGGAACATTAACAAATACATAAACAAGTTGAAAATGAAACCTTACACCATATTTACAAAATAATATGAATAAATATAAAATATGTAAAAAGCAAATAACTTGTTTACTTATGACTAGATATGGATATTTGCAGTTAAACTCGCGAACTGTGTGTAACTCTGATCAGTGTCTTCCTCGGGCACTTATAATGCAAGCCAATTATAAAAGAACATGCCTTTAAAGTTTAAATTAAATTATTTAATATATTTTAAATCTCTCTCTTTTATCACTATTTATGATGTGTTGTATTATAAATGAAGTAGACGGGTTGAATACTCTCCAATTGAGAATAGTATCTAAAAATATCTTCATTCACTGATGATTTTGCTATATATAATTTTTAATGCTAAAAAGTTTAAAAACTAAGTTAAGAGATGATATTTCATTTTTGTGTGGATTGACAGTTCGAAGTGAAAGAATCTTTAAAGGTAATTGTATTTGAAAGAACCAACTATTAAATCAAACATATTTGATGATATATAATTTAATGTTGAACACAATCTCTACTGCAAATTGATTTCTTTGTTCCGATGTTGATAGAATTTAAAATAGACTTTTTCTACACTTTGAAATATATTTAGTAATTGTATTTGTAACACTCTTATTTAACTACAAATTAAACACAAACTTTTCGAAAGTCAATAAAAAAAAGTGTTTCATGGTGCCCCACATAACATCTAAATAATAAACGTTGTGTTTATTAAATGAGTTTAATGTTTGAGTTGTTACAGAGTCTCTTTCATGTATTCAATTTCTACATGTCTACGGAAGTGCCATAATGGTGAGAGAGGGGAAGAATTGAGAGTAATGAGAAGAATTTTAAGGTGATGAGAATGATGGATCAGATATTTGTCAGATATTTTGATAGATATTTTGTTAAAAATTTTAAAAAAAATTATATTGAGTAAAAAAAAAAAAGTTGAGTTGTATAAAAAAAATAAAAGATCTACACATGTTAAGCTTCAAGGTTTAATATCGAAAATAATGTCAGATATTTTATACGAACAATTCAATGATTAATCTCCTCATCTATTCGAGTAAAAAAGAATTTCAACATAAGTATTTTGGAGGAGTCAATTAAGAATGTCCGTATAAATTAAAAGTTTGACATTAAGTATAAATGAAAATGTTGAATGATACATAAGAAAAACAAACTTACAAATACTAAGTCTTACCGTTTAGATTAGAGATTTCAACAATTTCAAGAAATTGAAATAAATAGTATTTGAATTACATATAATTGAATTCCATTCATTTTCTAAATAGTTGGTTTAGATGAAATAATTGAAATATCTTAAATTTCAAATTTATTATTTGAATAAAGAAATTTAATTTCTATTTTAAAGCAAACTCAACTTTATCCTTGAGTCCAAGTTGAGTTAGTTAGACCTTCAATCTAGGACGACTCATTTCGACTTTCGATCTAAATCGACTATCGAAGATCCAACGTGGGTTGACTAGGCCCAACTTTTAGCCCTAGTTGACTTATTTTGACATTCAACTAGGGTCGATTGATTTCAATCTTCACCCTAAGTCAATTCGGCTTGACCTTCAACGTGAGCTAACTCCACTCAAACCTTGACACACATCAAGTCAATTCGATCTTTGGTTCAGACATAGTCAGTTGGACCTTTGTCCTGACTTGACTCAACTTGACCTTTGACACAGGTTGATTCGACTCGACTTCGACTATGCCCAACTCGACTTAATTTTAACACAAGACAATTTTGCTTAACTTTCTACTATGGGTGACTTGTCTTGACCTTCGGCCAGGGCCGATTAGACTCAAATTTGGCCTACACCGACTCGGCTCAAACCTTCAGTCCAACTGGACCTTCAGCCTGAACTGACTCATCTCGATTATGGTCCAACCTGTCTCGGCTCGACTTCGGTATGGGTCGACTCGACTCGACCATCGACTTGAGTCAACTTGGCACAACCTTTAGCTCAGGCTGACTCAGCTCGTCTTCGGTCTCAGCCGACTCGACTTGACCTTCCATTTGGGCTAACTCAACTCAATCTTCGATCCGGGTTGACTTAGCTCAACCTTTGGTTGGGTCGACTCGGCTTGACCTTCACACATGTCGTCTTGGCTCAACATTCAACACAGACCCACTTGAATTGACTATCATTTCGGGCTGACTCGACTCAATTTCGGGTCGGGTCGACTCGACTAGATCTTCGACACGGAGCGACTTGTTCTTTGGTCCAAGTGCCTAGGCTCCACTTTCGGCTTGAGACAACTTGGCTCGACCTCGGCCTGCACCGACTTGGCTAGACCTTCAGCCTAGGCCAACTCAGCTCGACCTACGACCTGACTTTACCTTTGGTTCGAGCCGACTTAACTCGATTTTGACAGGGCTGACTTTGCTTAACCATCGGCTTTGGCCGACTCAGTTCAACTTTCGTCCCAGTAGAATCGTCTTGACCTTCAGCTCAGGCCGACTTTACTTGACCTTAGGCCCGAGCGACTTGGCTCAATTTCGATCTAGGTTGCCTGGGCTTAACCTTTGGCTTGGTCCAACTTTACTCGACTTATGACCCAACTTGACCTTTGGTCTGGGCTAACTGACTCGATCTTCAACTCAGGCCGACTCAGATTGACTTCAGTTTGGGACGTCTCGACTCAACCATCGACCTGAGCCAACTCGGCTCAACCATTAGCCCGGGCAGACTCAGCTTGACCTTCGACCTTGGCAGAATCGTCTTGACTTTTGGAACAGGTCCACTTGGCTCGATCTTTGGCCTGGGGCGACTTGGATTAATGTTTAGCACGAGCTGACTTGTTTGGACTTTCAGGATAGGCCGACTCATCTCAAATTTCTGCAAGGGCCAACTCGGCTTGACCACGACTTAGACCGACTCGGTTTAACATTCAACTTGGACCAACTTGGCTCGACCATCGACCCTGGATGGCTCGACTCATCCATTGGCTCGAGCAAACTTTGTTTCATCTTCAACTTGGGCTAACTTGGTTCAACCTTCAACTCATATCAACTTGGCTCGAGCTTCGACCTACGCTGACTCGGTTTGACCTTCCATCTAAACCGACTTAGTTCGACCCTTGACCCTGGTGATAAACCATCATTTTCCCTTATTTTCTTTTATGTATGTTTAATGCTTAATTACCTATCTTTGGTGTATTTTTATTTTTTTGAGTCTCATTGGCCGGTAATTTAGATTTACTTTGTCTAATTTTTCATTGAGTTCAATATTAGAAGAATTGGGTTGGCAAATGTTTTAACTGTTGGGTGAAGGTCGGGGAATAGTTTTGTATTACATATGTAACAATCTACGTTTCTTCTACCTCAAAAAATAAATATATTGAATTGATAATGTTGAATATATTAAAGTTGTTTATCAAACTTTCAAAGTTGTACCAGATGGCTATATTTAATTACTCACAATTGTTAACCATTATGATTTTCATTGATCAGTCATTCATTACAAGTGATATGTATGTTTGAACAACAAACATTCTTCTTTTGGTTATATATTAGTAAAAAATAAAATCATTTCATTCAAATTACACAGTTCCTCACCCAAGTCGGGTTAAATGGAATTTGATCAAAATAAGAAAAAGAAAAACTCAGCCTAATCCATTAAAAAAATTATATATGTAATTATGTAAAAATAATTTTTTATTATTAGTGTAAACGTGTAATTCGATCCAACTAAGAAAAGATAAATTACTAGACCAACTATTTTATTAGCTTGTAATTATGAGGTTTTGGATTTGTCTTATTATAATTGCAGTTTAAATTGGTTTGAAACCATCAACCCAGTGAAATGTAGTCCTCTTTTGAATTTCAATTGATTTTTGGGGTCTTCTCCATGCACCTCCAACAGTTCTTCTGTACCCCCAAATTTACCCTTATACCCTTATTTAACATACGAGTGAAAATGGAAATAAGATCTATATTTTGGTTTATGTCTTCTTTCTTTTTTATTCTGAATATATATGCTTTAACCATTTACCTCAAGTAATAAAGAAGTTATTTCACTTATTAATCAATCATTTCTATACTTTATTTTTAATTAATTTATTATAAAAATTACCTATAACAATAATTATATTAATTTTCTCAAAACAAATTAAAAAAAAACATAACACTATTATATTATTATTATTATTATTAGTTCTATAATTAATATAACTAATAATCTTATTATTTGTATAATGTATTCCTGTCATTATTGATAGTGCGAGATACTCTTATTAATAATTTTATTTGTTCCATATGGCAAGATACCAAAATTTTATAAATAAAATATTTATCACTTCATTTTAAATATTGGTGTAAGTTTTACATCTATAGTTCTATTAACAAATTTTAATATTAATTTTATTTTATAATTATTTTTTACGTGATTCATAATATACAATATATCTAAATTTTATTTTAATAATTGATGTATACTCATTTCAATTTAATATAATATATAATTTCAAATTTTAATTATAGATTTTAATTCTATAACAATATTATTTTATTATAAGTAACTAATAATATATTACTATTAAATTAATATTTATGAATATATATTATTATTATTATTAATATGACCGTTGTTCTATTATTATTATTATTATTATTATTATTATTATTATTATTATTATTATATTAATTTTGGTATTAGTAATATTAATAGTAGTATTAATAGTGTAATCTAATATTATTATTAGTTCTATTTATTATAATACATTACTTAAATATAACAAAATAAATATTAAAATAATATTATTTATTTTTAATTATTTTATTAAGAAAATTATAATTATTTTTGTTATGTTATCAATTTTTTAAACATTTATTAATAATTATACATTATTATAATGCTTAAATATAATTATGTAAATAAATTATTAATTTAAATATAATAATTACATTAATATTTTTACTACAAATTAACAAGAAAATCAGACAATAATAATTAATTAAAATATTATAAAAAATTCAAATATCTTAATTCTTTAATTTTCACCTTTATTGTCATTTTTTGTATTAATTAAAAATAAATAAAAAAGTACTATAAGTAATTACCGAGGTCAATTCAAATTATATGATCTACTATTGCATTAATTTTAAGAAATTAATATTAAAAAATACTACTTATTTATAATATACACAAAATTCAGATTTAACTTTCTTATAACTCTAAAATTAAATATTATATTTATAATTAAATGTAATTATATCATTTCATAAGATTAAATAAATTAATTTTTTTTAAATATAATAAATTTTTATGATTTTTCTTAATACATAATTAAAAATAAATAAACACAAGAAAAAACAAAGACTTGTGTGTATGCACGGTCTAAACCTGGTTAAAATATGAATGATCAATTTAATAAAGATAAATAACCAAAAGAAAAGAAAGAGAAGAAAATCGAAAGACCAACTAGTTAAAAAAATAAATGAAAATAAGACAATTTTATTTATTATTAATAATATTATTTTTTTTTATAATAGAAACTGTCATAATCATGTTTTATAATTAATATATAAAGGCTTAAATACCTTTTTGGTCCTCATTTTCGTAGTGTTTGTTGCGGATAGTCCTCATTTTGACAGAATGTTTAAAATGGTCATCATTTTTACCGAATGTTTAAAATGGTCGTCATTTTCGCAATTCATGTTTTATTTGGTCCTTTTCTGTAACGCCGTTAAATCATTAACGGAACATTGTACATGTGGCACAATTTGTATTAGGGCATGTTACATGTACTGTACAGGTGGCTAATTAACGTTAATTTTTCAATTTAGGGGAAATTTTGCAATTAGAGAAATTTCTTCATCTTCGTCTTTCTTGAGCTCGGATTTGCAGAGGAAGCAGCTAATACTTGCTATTTCATCATTGGATTGCAGTTGCGCTCTTCATCTCACTTTTTCAATTAATCATCATTAACGAGGTAAGTGGGTTTAGGGTTTTCTGGGTTGTGTTTGCTCGTGGGTTAGGGTTTTCATAATTCTATTTTGGGGTTTATTTATCTTTCGATTCCAGATGTCCAAACTGCTGAGAATGCACCAATTGCTGAGAATGCACCAATGGCTGAAACTGCTGAGAATGCATCAATGGCTGAAACTCAAACAACTCAACCACCAAGGAATGAAGTGGAGAGTCAAGCAACACCACTACCAACACCAGAAAAACCATCTCAGCAGTTTAGGATGAAATTACAGATTAGGAGGAGGCCATGATAGCAGCTACAAACGTCTTTGTTATTTTTTGGAATTTCTTATGTAGAATATTGATGTACTGTATTTTGACTTTTCTT
>Ga0209589_1008520_pt1 | contig 15964 bp, 10 predicted proteins | sample CowpeawhiteBW_FD_187525 | JGI IMG/M metagenome (GOLD analysis project Ga0209589, IMG submission 187525) | Root nodule microbial communities of legume samples collected from California USA - Cow pea white BW (SPAdes) (version 2) | ecosystem: Host-associated > Plants > Roots > Nodule | place: USA... | reverse complement strand
TTTTTCCTTTTTTTTTTTTTTTTTTTTTTTTTTGATAATAGCCTTTGCATCTTTATGTTCATAGCGATCTGTTCAGTGTTTAATGCAATTAATCTGCACGCACATTGATCGGTCAAAGGAAAATATAACAAAACAAAACTGAGAAATTATGAAACATTAATGTAGGATGCAATGTAAGTGTCTGCTACTCTTTTTGAGCGAGAGATTCTTAGTCCTCTGTTATGCCAGACATTGATTTTCTTCTTTTGAGGGATTTACTGTTTCTGTATATATGTACTAGAATTTCTTCAAGGAAAGAAACAGCGAAATTGCTTGGCTATAGAACTTAATTTACAAAATGGCACTTTTTTTCTTTAGACTTTTGGTTAGTTGATTGTGTCACCTAATTCCATCATGAATTATGCATTTGTAGGCTATCTTCTTTCTCCTTCTCCGTCCGATATCAAAGAACTGTTACAGAAGAGTAAACAAATTGCTCACAGAATCACTGTGGTTGGAACTCATATGGCTCGTTGATTGGTGGGCTGGAATCAAGGTTATTAGTTATCTTAATTCCATGCATATTTGCTATTAATTATAGTGGAAATTCAAGTGAGTCTAAGTTTGAGACAAGAATGAAGATCCATATCTTGAGTTGAAAGTAATGTTAATTTGTTATGTAGATTGGATTCGTATTCCATTGTTGTTGTGTCTTTCTAGTGATCATTTCAAGAAAGACTCATCAATTTTGACCCTGATGCTTGTCTTGTAGTTTATTAGTAATTGTTAGAAACACCAATGATCCTTTCTGCAACTGTCTCATTATCCACACTACGGTCTAACTAGTTGACACTCTGGATTAATTGTAGATTGAACTACACACAGATTCAGAAACCTTTCAATTAATGGGTAAGGTGATAGCTTAAGTACCAATGAATCGTTGTTTTACTTATTTATATATTTATATGCTGCTTTATCTCTTTGTATTTTCATTCTGTAGTTGAAAAAAGTGTATCTCACAAATTTTCTTGTTCATCTGAGAAAATTGTAGGCAAAGAAAATGCACTTTTCATCTGCAACCACAGAAGTGACATTGATTGGCTTATTGGATGGGTCTTGGCTCAGGTGCCTATTTTTTCTAATTTATTAAAATGAAAAAAAGTATGTCATTTAGTTATGTTAGCAGTAAATTGTGTCTTTGCTTTTTGAAATATTTTGATTGAACACATAAGATTTATTTGTGACAGCGCTGTGGTTGCCTTGGTAGCACAGTAGCCATTATGAAGAAAGAAGTCAAATATCTTCCTGTGAGTTTCTGTAAATCCTTCTTTCTTTGATCTTTATAGTTTACGAATTCTATCATGGCTTTTTCTTTGTACCTTTAACTGCTTCATGCTGAAAATTCTAAATCTATTAACATTAAGTTGAAATGGAACTTTCCTGGAAAATAAATAAGTGATTATGTTGTGGGAATAAAGCAGGAAATCTTGTAAGTTCCTGCATAATGCAAGATCAATCCAAAGTACTTGTAATCTTGCTCATATCTAGATCATATAGCAGAACTGATTTGTACTACTATAGAACCCTTCAGTATGTGAAGCACAAGAAAACACAAACATCATTATAAATTCTCGAGTTAAATATGTTTATAGTCTATAAACTATGATGCAAAATTGAAATTCGTCTATCTCAAACTTTAATTTTCCTTTACGTGTTAAACAACGTTATCAGATGATATTTGAATTGTTTACATTGATTTGACAAATTCAAACTCAAATGTCAGTATGAAACACGGTTTAACAAACTCAAAAAAGTTTACGTCTTATTTTAAAAGGACTAGATCCATTAATTTTAAACTTTTGGAATCAAAATGTATCAAAGTTTAGGATAATGACGAATTTCAATTTAGCATCCAAGTTTAGGGACCAAAAACATATTTAACCCTAAATTCTCTCTGGCTTACCCTCCTGAAAAATTGATGCCACTTAATACGACCATGAGTTAAATTACATATATAGCATATATGCAGGTTCTAGGTTGGTCAATGTGGTTTGCTGAATATATATTTCTAGAAAGGAGCTGGGAAAAAGATGAAACATCACTGAAGGTATAAGCAACTTCTAATGTACATGTGCAATTTTTATCTCTAGCACTTTGATTTATACATGTCTTGACCTTTGTGTGGCAGTCAGGTTTTGAGCATCTAGAGCACATGCCTCTGCCTTTTTGGTTGGCCCTTTTTGTTGAAGGCACTCGTTTCACACAGACAAAGCTTTTACAGGCTCAAGAGTTTGCTGCTTCCAAAGGGTTACCAACACCTAGAAATGTTTTGATTCCTCGTACTAAGGTGACCAAAGTTGGTGATTTAATGTATTAGGAGATCACACTGATATATTATAATCTATATCCTCTTTCGGAGTTGCAACAAATTATCCTAAGATGATAAATACTTGATGTTAATGCTGCAGAAAAATCACACGTTCTGATTATGTTTTTGCTGATATATATCAGTCTTTGTTCAGGGTTTTGTCACAGCAGTTAACAACCTTCGGACATTTGTTCCAGCCATTTATGATTGTACATATGCAGTTCCAAAAAGTGAGGCTTCACCTACTTTGTTGAGAATATTTAAAGGCATTTCTTGTTCGGTAAGCCAACTGAAAACCTTGACAAAAGCTAAATGAGAGGAAATACACAATGCTGTCTCAGTTATACAATTGTTGCTATTTCTCTACTACGATTCCATCATTCTTTTCATTCATTCAAACTTGAATATGCTATACTCACACGAATATGAATGATTTTGTTGTAACTTTTGTATGTTATACACAACTTTATTTTTATGTGATGAACTAAATTAAAGTCATTCTCAGAAGTTTGATAAAAATCAATAAATTTATCATGTGTTTGGCCTAATGCCTATTGATACTCCTAACAGAAAAAACTACTACAGTTCCTTCGATTTTACACAGGTGAAGGTTCAAATTAAGCGTCAGAAAATGGTGGAACTTCCAGAAACAGACGATGGCATTGCACAATGGTGCAAAGACACATTTGTTGCCAAGGTATCACAAGAGCGCACATACTTTTGCACAACGCAACTCAAATATTTATTGTCAGATTCTTAAAAGCTTTTCTATAATCTATGATAATTGTGCAAACTATGTTTGTTTTGTAAACTACCAGGATGCTATGCTCGAGAAATATAACACTACAGAAATGTTCAGTGACCAAGAACTTCAACAAATTCGTCGGCCTAAAACATCTGTTTTGGTAAGATGCCAGCACAACAATATGCCATATTCTCTTTTCTTAAGAATTCAAGATGAGTTGGACGTTTTAAATTTATTAGAAATGAGTAAAAAAAGTATAAGTAAGAGGACTCAAAAATTTATTGATTTTGAATCGAAAAAGGTGCTATGATATTTTAGACGGGTTTCTTTATGGGTAGTGTCTTCTAGTTGTGGATTTAGTTCTTTTAACCCAATTTTGTTAAGTTTATTTGACATTTCAAACGAGTTTTATGATAATATTTGAGTTAACATTGAAACGAAAATATTGTCAAACAGGGTAAACAATTCAAATACTATGATGAAATACACTTGAAACGTCAACTAAACTTAACAAAATTTTGTTAAAAGAATTAAATTCACGCATTTTTAAAGATGAATGATTAATTTGGTCAAAAATTTTGAAGAAGAACTAATTCTAAATTTTACTAAAATTTGAGGGACAACTTGAAGGACGAAACACATATTTTAACCTTTAGTCATTAGTTCCATTAGAAAAAATGTTATCTTCCAACAAAATATTTACTGGCTTTTTTATACCCAAATGTTTTATACATATTTTTCTAAAAAAATTGCTTCTTTTGGTGTTTATGCAGGTTGTGGTTTGTTGGTTATGGGTTCTAGGGTTTCTTATCTATGAATTCTTCCATTGGACCTCACTTCTCTCGTCGTGGCAAGGCATCATAATAACAATGCTTTTCTTGCTCCTGGTCATAGTTATCATGGAAATCTTCATTCATTCCTCTGAATCAGAGCATTCTAAGCCCAAATTTTTACCCACACAAGACCCCTTGAAGCAAAACCTTATTCAGCGATGATGACAGATTCGGCGCATGTTTCTTGATATTTATCACAATTCTTTGTCTCACACCTGTATATATTATTACTATCATTTATCTTTTTTTTAATATACTATATTACACAAGTTAACAAAAATAAGGTCACATCTATTCCTTGTTTGTTCCTCCTATGTCCTTTCTACGAAAATAAATGACTATATTATATAAATAATTAAACTAAATGTGCATTAAGTCTTAGAACAATTCAACTGCATTGTTATTCTTTTTAGGAGGATAAAAATTTAAATATCTCGTGTTTTCGTTTTAAATATAGATTTAAATAATTTTAGAATCTCTTATCAAAAATTTAAAACTTTTCAATCTTTTCAATTAAGTTTTGTAGTTAGATTTTTGGTTAATTATATGAGATAATACTTATCTTACTTTCTATTTTTTAAATGTTGTCGGGTAATATTTTACTGTAAGAAGCACTCATCTCTCACTAGAATTTGTTTTATTTAGTGAAAAATATGTTTAAACTAATAAAATTATATGATTTTATAGTTTGATAATTTGAATTAACTTTAGAAGTTGTTTCTGTTAACTATGGAAACGTCTAGAGGAGATTCTCATAATAATATTTAGGGATGAAACAGGTCGGATTAGGTCAGATATGGATAATGTCAATTTGGTGTTTAACTTGCAACAAAAAAATTTACTTATTACCGATCTTGTTACATGCTGAATATCGATTTAAAAAATATTTACAAATTTTAAATCTAAAAAAAATTGAAAAAAAACATAAAAAGAAATAAAAATTAATTTTAGTTTTAATTAAATATAACTTAATAAAATATATATTTTATTTTATTTTTTTGCTAATAACAAATATCCATGAATACAAAGATATCATGATATTTGTACCCGACTCATTTATAAATACACGTGTTCCAAAGATAAAATTTATGAATATCGACAAACACTAATATTTTTACCATCTCTTAATATGTTATTTTACAACAAAATATTATTATGTAACACATTTAAGGAAAATAACATGTCAATATAACTATTTTGTCACATACTCATTCCAAAAGTTTTAAATATTTATACATTCAATATACTTTAAAAGATTTAATAAAAACGCATTTGAGTTGCTATAGGACATAAAACTTAATTAATCCTTAAACAAATACTAAGATTAATTGTCGTAATGAATACTTCTTTATAATATTGCACCAAGCTATAAAGTTGAATGTATTTTTCCACTTAGGAGGGGATTATCATTTCTCTCATATCTTTATATAATAATTTTTTTTAATTTAAGAGTTGATTATATTTGTTAACAATTTTCACCTGCCTAAATATAATACATGATTTTTTTTATTTCTTAATTTGTAATGGTTTTTATAATATTTAATACAATACCTCTTTTGACACAACAATGACACGGATACAAATGTTAATATGTAGGAGAATCTAAACTTATATGGTATAAAAGATTAACTTGGCTATTTAGAGCTAATGATCATGTGAATATGTAATAAACATTGAAAATAGAAATATCATTGTAATATGTAATAAATATTGAAAATATCATTGTAACAATATTATTTATTTAGATTGTCCTTTTGTTGATAAATTTGGCAGACTTTTAATTTTATGACAGCATATTAATGGTACTGAAAGATAAGTTCCATAACCGCCTAATAGTGTGTCTTTTCAATCCTACGTAGCAAAGACAGTGTGACATATCCTCTTCGCAACAACGATCAGACAAGGCGTGATTCACTAGACAAATCCATTGCGCCAAAACTCTATTCCACTTTTTCTTTTTTAATATTTACTATTCAATTTTATATTCTCTGCTCTTGTGCAACGTTGCATTTCTTAATTCGTTTATTGCGTAATCGTCTTTCGTAGGTGAGTTGGAGACACCTTTGCCCAGAGTAGGAGTGAGAAGATTGAATCGCTGTTTATTTGTTTGGTTATGATCACAAATATGAAGTGGAAGTAACTGAGTGCTGTGAAAAACCGTAAGAGTTTGTTACTGTTACCGAAAGAAGAAAGCTGTTCCGTTCGGTCGATTCCGTTTCGCTTCCATGGGATCGTTGAAAACGGAGGAAAAGGGAGAACACGATCTTAAGGTGTCGAATGAGGCTATCGTGTATGTTAACGGGGTTCGTAGAGTGTTACCTGATGGATTAGCTCATTTGACTCTTCTTGAGTATCTCAGAGGTATCGTTTTTTTTTTTTTTTTTTTTGTTGGTTATAGCAAATTGGAACTCGAATTGGATATTTGAGAGCACTGGTTAAGTTGTAATAGCTCAACAGCTGTTTATTCACACCTGTTTGATCCGTTCCCGATCTTACTTCACTTGTGTGCGATTATGGCAACTTCTTGAGCTGGGTTCATGAACTGAAGAGGTTTTTTTTTTTTTTTTCTTTTAGAATTTGTTGATTGATCGCTAGAAAATTGGAACACGTGTTTTTATTGTATTATTAGTTACTATTTATTTGCAAAGTCAAGGCGTTTCATGATTCATATATTTCAGAGGTGCTCAATTTTGGATTGTTGTTGTAAATTTTTCTTCATGGTGAAGATAACCTAATTATGTGTTTGCCACCTTTTTTGGAACAAAAGATATAGGTCTGACTGGGACTAAACTAGGCTGCGGGGAAGGTGGTTGTGGAGCTTGCACAGTTATGGTTTCTCAGTATGATAGAAACTCGAGGAAATGCTCGTAAGTGTGTCTTTCACTCTTTCTTGTGCCTTGATGTTTTGATGATCCTTCGTGTGAAGCGCTTCTTTCTTGTATCTTGACATCAAATTTACTACTTTAGTGTGAAAATTGAAAATGTTCTTTCAGACACTATGCTATCAATGCTTGCTTAGCTCCTCTGTATTCTGTAGAAGGGATGCATGTGATTACAGTGGAGGGATTGGGAAGCTGCAAGCGTGGACTACACCCTGTCCAGGTGACACATGCTCATACTATCTTCTTCTGTCATGCTTGTGGTTTAGTTAACTGCTATTGAGTATCCTTGTTTTGTTTGGTTTCTCATGGTGTCCTGTCTTTATCTCCGGGCTTCGGCTTAAAAATATGGTTTTGATTTTTTATAACTTATTGAATCTTATTTCTGGCTCTTATTAACTTTCTTTAACTTTTTCATTGATAATAGATTTTTTATTTTGTTTTTATCCCTAAATTCGTGTAGAAACACTTTGAACAATGAAATGAAATGATTTAAATAACGCTCTTATAGGACAAAAACAAAATAAAATTTTGATCAGGGATGAATACAATTATTAGCGATCAAAAACAGTAACTTTTCATAGACAAAAGTATATTTGATTCTTTTAAATTTATATTTACCTGTCAATACTGTGAACTTAACCATTTATCTCTTCAGGAATCCCTGGCTCGCGCTCATGGTTCGCAATGTGGATTTTGTACACCTGGTTTTGTCATGTCCATGTATGCATTATTGCGATCAAGTCAAACACCACCCAGTGAAGAACAAATAGAAGAATGCCTAGCAGGAAATTTATGTAGGTGTACCGGTTACAGACCCATTCTTGATGCATTCCGTGTCTTTGCAAAAACTAGCAATGAGCTATATACTGGTGTTTCTTCATTGAACCTTGAAGAAGGCAAGTCTGTTTGCCCATCAACAGGAAAACCTTGTTCATGCAATTTAAACAATGTAAATGATAAATGTACGGGCAGTGATCATAGACGTGAACCTACTTCCTATGATGAAATAGATGGGACCAAATACACAGAAAAGGAGCTTATTTTTCCTCCTGAACTGTTGTTAAGAATACCAACCTCATTAAACTTGACTGGATTTGGTGGGCTAATGTGGTATCGACCTTTAACACTTCAACATGTATTAGATTTGAAAGCAAAATATGATAATGCAAAATTGATAGTTGGTAATACTGAAGTAGGAATTGAGATGAGGCTAAAGAGAATGCCGTATCGGGTTCTTATTTCTGTAATGCATGTGCCGGAACTAAATGTTTTGACTGCAAAGGCTGATGGAATCGAGATAGGTGCTGCAGTAAGACTATCTGATCTTATGAATTTCTTAAAGAAGGTTGTAACTGAGCGAGCTGCTCATGAAACTTTGTCTTGTAAGGCTTTTATTGAGCAATTGAAATGGTTTGCTGGAACACAGATAAGGAATGCTGCATCAGTTGGCGGTAATATATGTACTGCCAGTCCAATATCAGACCTGAATCCTCTATGGATGGCATCTAGAGCAAAATTTCAAATTATTGATTCTAAAGGAAACATAAGGACAGTCCTGGCAGAAAATTTCTTCCTCCCAGGCTATCGCAAAGTAGATTTGGCAAGTGGTGAAATCTTGCTTTCAATATTCTTGCCTTGGAATAAGACTTTTGAGTTTGTGAAAGAGTTTAAACAGTCTCACAGAAGGGATGATGACATTGCAATTGTAAATGCTGGTTTTCGTGTTCACCTTCAGGAACGTGGTAAAAACTGGCTGGTTGCTGATGCATCGATGTTTTATGGTGGGGTGGCTCCATATTCACTTGCAGCAACAAAAACTAAGGAGTTTCTAGTAGGAAAGATTTGGGACCAAGATCTGTTGCAAAATGCATTGAAAGTCCTACAAAAGGATATATTACTCAAGGACAATGCTCCTGGTGGAATGATAGAGTTCCGGAAATCTTTGACTCTAAGTTTCTTTTTTAAATTTTTTCTGTGGGTGTCTCATCAAATGGATAGCATCAAAGAGGGTATACCAGTATCCCATCTATCTGCTGTGCACTCCGTCCACCGCCCACCAATCACTGGATCCCAGGACTATGAAATCCTGAAACGTGGGACTTCGGTGGGTTCTCCAGAGGTTCATCTATCTGCAAGACTTCAGGTTTGTTGAACTTGTTTGGCAAAGTCATGTCCCAAGTTTACTTTAATGTATCTTCCCTAAATTATTTATAAAATATTGTATCTTTTTCCCTGCTTCTCTTTTTGTTTAACTTGCAAGTGTGATTGTATGAGTGATTAAATCCTATTACTTATTACTTGTTATCTCTACATTGTAGTGGACTTTAAACTGTGGCAGTAATTTGTTACTTTTTGACCCTATAAAGAAGTCACATGTCAAACCTGAAATGCTCTGAAGAAACATTTACTGTCTCCGTTGTCCCCATGTTTTTAAATGCTAAATGCAACTTCCATGTTCTTTATATCTATTTTTGCACTTATCATTCATATGTCTTGGCATGTTATTGGCATTGATGCCTTCTCGGACCATTCAATGATATACATCGATTTAGTATCTTACATACAAAAACATAAGCTTTGAAACGATATTCCTTTTTGTTGGCTACTTTTTTTTCTAAATTTTAAATATATGGGATCCTTGTTTTTAGTTTATCCAGCAAATTCTAATCATATTAATTGAGTCTTTCCTATATATTTTGTGTCAATGAGTTGCCTGTACCGTTTGTTACCTACATTGTCCTCCTTCCCTCTCATATATTTCACATTTTAGCTTAGGGTCTTGTCAGTCTTTCTGGTGTGTTTGGCGTATGTAGTCATTTTCTGCAAATTATGCCTTTTACTTTTCTGTTGAATGATTGGCTACCAGGCTAACATAACTTGCACTCAGGTTACAGGAGAGGCAGAATATGCTGATGACACGCAAATGCCTCCAAATGGTTTGCATGCTGCCTTAGTTTTGAGTAGAAAACCTCATGCCCGAATAATTAGTATTGATGATTCAGAGGCCATATCTTCACCTGGATTTGTGGGCATATTTCTGGCCAAAGACGTACCAGGTGATATTAAAATTGGACCAGTTGTTGCTGATGAGGAGCTTTTCGCTGTAGATCATGTCACTTGTGTGGGCCAGGTATCTATTTTACTGAATAGTATCTAAAAAGTGATTTCTAATTATATTTTTGAGATTAAAGGAAAGGAGTTCTGACTTCAATATACACACTTTACTCTTCATGCTTTAAATCCCTCACAATCTTCTGTAAATTAGTCTTCACAATTAGCTTATCGTCTAATCATACAAATATACAACAAATTGTACTTCGAGCTTTATATTATTATGAATTTCCCAGTTCACTGGCTTCTTACCCAATCACACCGGAATAATCATTTGGCCTCCAACTGTTGACTGCCTTTCATTTTCTGTATGCATCTGACAAAACCTCAAAGTTGAAGGATGACATTTGCATGCAGTAGTGATAAATTTTAATGAAATATCTAGTCTTGCATTAGCCTTTTGCCATTATTAGTCAATGGGATATTCATGTATGCTTGCAGGTTATAGGAATAGTTGTGGCCGATACTCATGAAAATGCAAAGATTGCAGCAAGTAAAGTTGATGTTAACTATGAGGAGCTTCCAGCCATCCTTTCAATACAGGATGCTATCAATGCTAGAAGTTTTCATCCCAACACAGAAAAGCGTTTGAGTAAAGGTGACGTTGATCACTGTTTTCAATCAGGTCTATGTGATAGAATAATTGAAGGGGAAGTTGTCATGGGAGGTCAGGAACACTTTTATCTGGAGCCACAAAGCAGTTTGATATGGACAGTGGATGGTGGAAATGAAGTTCATATGATATCGTCTACTCAAGTAAGTTACACAATTTTGTAGCGAATTTTTAATACATGTACTTTTCTGAAACTGAAGTTGCAGAAGTCTGTAACTTGTTTAATCCTATCTATTGCTTTCTGGAAAGATTCAGCCATGTATGTCTGAACCACTTTAGTATTCATATACAATTATGTATTGAGAACAGTAGATATATATAATGATCATAGAAGAGTCAAACAATGGAGAAATAGTAAATAGGAGGGCATTCAAAAATACAACTTATTCCATTTTGGAAACTTTGACTTTGGCATAACTAATATTTCTTAACTAAGACATGCTGTTCTATTTGCTGTACAACTCAAAATGGGATAGAGGGTATTCTGAAATTTGAGTTGAATAATTGAATAATCGGACTTATTTTTATGTCAGCAGTTTTCATCTAAAGCTTTGGATAGAAAAATTAAAATTTGTAGCAAAAAAGACCTTATTAGGAGATGGTGCTCATATGGACATCTTTTTTGATGGTTTTGAAATTGAGAAGGATAGACGACTAAATAAAGAGAATTATCAATATGTTCAGATGGTTCCTTTCCTTCCATTTTGACAGGGTGGAAACATTTAGTCCTCTGGTTTTCTGTTGCAAGGCTTTTTGTGGGAGCTGGTGTTGTTTTCTTCATTCTCACTTTCTTATTTAGTTGTGTTAGATAGGCCTAGACCTGTGTAAGGAAGTAATGCATGTGTGTTATTGTTGAATGGTGCTGGCTGGTGTTGGTCGTAACATAATCTTGAAGGAAATAACTGCATTGTGTCATTGCAGGCTCCTCAGAAGCACCAGAAATATGTTTCTCATGTTCTTGGCCTTCCCATGTCAAAGGTAGTTTGCAAAACAAAGCGAATTGGTGGTGGGTTTGGGGGCAAGGAGACAAGATCAGCGTTTATTGCTGCTGCAGCTTCAGTTCCATCCTATCTGTTAAATCGGCCAGTGAAAATCACACTGGACCGAGATGTAGACATGAGGATTACTGGGCAACGCCATAGTTTCCTTGGGAAGTACAAGGTATAGACTGTTATTTACTCGCATATATGTGGTGTTTTTCTTTATACATGAATATTTTACTGAAACTAAATCCTGTGAAATTTTTGTATTCTTACATTATAAATATGTGATACTTTCGCTTGCTATTTTTTTCACAATTTGAGTTTGGGAATATGCCTTACCAAGATCTTGATATTGAACTCAATGCTGGAATAAAAATTTTACCAAGAAGAGATAATTAACCTTGCTCTGCTTCTTGCTATACATTCTTGTTCCTTCCAATTTTTTTCTTTTTAGTTCTTGTAGTCGAGTTATTAATGAGAGTTATTGTTCGATTCAGGTTGGATTTACAAATGAAGGGAAGGTACTTGCAGTGGATCTTGAAATTTATAACAATGGTGGAAACTCACTGGATCTTTCACTTGCCATCCTTGAACGTGCTATGTTTCATTCAGACAATGTGTATGAAATACCAAATATGAGAATAGTGGGGAGAGTTTGCTTCACTAATTTCCCTAGCCACACTGCTTTCCGTGGATTTGGTGGACCTCAAGGCATGCTCATTACTGAAAACTGGATTCAAAGGATTGCTGTGGAACTCAAGATAAGCCCAGAAAAGATAAGGGTAAGTTGCAGAATATTGGATTTCTCTGTCTTTTTTAGTTATACATTTGAAATTTCACTGTCATCTCACTTGATTTTGGATACTCTAGTCAATCTTCCTGAACTAAGTTTCTTAATAGGAAATTAACTTCCAAGGAGAAGGATCCATTCTGCATTATGGCCAGCAAGTTCAGTACAGCACACTAGTCCCATTGTGGAATGAACTTAAATTATCTTGTGACTTTGCGAAGGCACGTGAAGAAGTTGATCAATTCAATAGGCATAATCGCTGGAGGAAGCGTGGCATTGCTATGGTTCCTAATAAGTTTGGTATATCCTTTACAACTAAGCTTATGAACCAGGTAAATTCCGAATTCTGTCATGATATTTTAATTTTTTAAAAATGAAAAATAAAGTGATTTCAAATGAAATTCTAGGAGATAAGGAAAAGCTTGTGAAGTGCGTTTTATTTCTTAGACCTCTCTTACATCAGAGAAAGCATATAAAGAGAAATATCTTAAAAAATTGCGATTGAGAGAAGGGAAAGTTGATGTGGAAATGGGAGTTCAGGTTATCTCTACATGTAATAAATCTGTCCATGCAGGGATTACGTGGCTTATTCTGCTGCTTGCATTTTCTTCCTCTCGAATTATGTTGCTCCATATATATATATATATATATATATATATTTTCGGTGTTATTCTTCTTATTGCGTCTAGTATGGACATAAACCACTTCAAATTTTAAAGCATAAAATTTGATCTGAATACTATACATCATGTTAAGAGTAAGGGCTATTTATACTAGATTAAATATATATTACGAAGCCCAGCCTAAAATTCAAATCCCAATGATACTAATCATAGGACAGCTTAGTTCAATTAGACCTACATTATTTGCTTATTGGTTCATATTTATGTGCTCTTTCATTTAGAATTTTCTTTTGCATTTTATTCCTACTTTTATTGTTAGATGATTGCATTATTAGATAGTAATAATGGTGTACTTTCATGTTTTCCTAATAAATGTAGGCTGGTGCTCTGGTTCAAGTTTATACGGATGGAACGGTTTTAGTTACCCATGGGGGTGTAGAAATGGGGCAAGGTTTGCATACCAAGGTTGCTCAAATTGCTGCTTCGGCCTTTAATATCCCTCTTACTTCTGTTTTTATATCAGATACTAGTACTGACAAGGTATTGAATTACTCTTTGTACATGTTTATGTTATTTTTCTTCTTGGAAATTAGTGTATGCTACTGGCAGAATACCAGATAAATAATTTATCAATTTCTTTTTTCTCAGTCCCTTGCAACTTTTTTGAGTTTTTAGTGAAGTGAACTTGTTCCAAGAGAAAAGAAAATCAGCAAAGTCAAATTCAAGGTTTAGAACTCCAAACTGCAGTTGGTAGTTTCAGAAAGTTGCACAGATTTGCAAAATATAATTAATAGAAAATCGTTGTAATCATTTTATATATTGGGAAGTAAGTTTAAGCTTAATTCATCATCGCAAAACCGGTTAGTAAGTTAAGATTTGTTGTCATTTATATATTGTATTTAGTCTTATCTATAGTCGATATAGGATCTCCAATATGATAGAAAACTAGATCAACTCTTCAAAATAATTTTGGAGAAGAACTAAAGCTAGCAAGGAATCATAAGAAAGATGCTGGTGTGTTTGGAACCTTGCTGTTTACGAATATTTTGAATAACGTAGTAATATCCAATAACCTTAATTACTTTCTGGTTCATTTGGATTATCATTTTCCATTCCCCCTTGCCCTTTATTGAATCTTGGACTATTGTTTTTGATGCTAAAGTGCTTGATCTCCTCATGCTTGCTGCAAAATTAGGTTCCTAATGCTTCTCCAACAGCAGCTTCTGCAAGTTCTGATATGTATGGAGCAGCTGTTTTAGATGCATGTGAGCAGATAATGACACGCATGAAACCTATTGCTTCACAGCATAACTTCGACTCATTCGCTGAGGTAATCAAATTTTTTTAACTTTGCTTCTTAGTCAACCTATCAACTCAGAATAAATGACTAAATAAGCAAATTTTGTCATTGTATTTCATGGAAGCTGTATTTCTATATAAATGTTAGATTTAAATGTTTTTGGTTCCTAATATTTCCTTTACTTTGGTTCATAAAAAAATTATCCAGTTTTTCATCCTTCAATTTTTTTTTTAGTGGTCCTTGAAATATTTTTAGATTTTCTTTCTTAGTCAGCAAAATATTTTGAGTTTTCTTTCGGTCCTTGAATTTTTTTTAATGACGATTTTCTATCATATCATTACATGTCAAATTAACAGAGTCAATGTAATGATATAGATGAAATACAAAGTAAGAGATATTGAAGGACAAAAGGAAAAAGTTGTTAAAAACCAAATGAAAAATCCGAACATAGTTTGGAGAAAAAAAAATTATTAAATCTAAAAATTATGGAAAAAAAAATTGCTGAGGAGTTGAGAGGTGTGAGAGGAAATTAAGAAAATGGTTAGGCTCTGTAGAATCTCTAAAAAGTTAAAAAACAAAAGGCACTTTAATAGATCTTACATATTTTCATATAAATATAGATCTTGGTTCTCAAGATGAAACAGATATAAGTGATTACATTAGGTACAGGATTTTTTAAGAAGTTATATCTGCTATGTTACGAATTCTGCTAAAGTGTGCAGGTCATATACTGCATACATAGACCATATAAAAATAAATAAAAATAAAAATACATAGATTATGTCAAGAAGTCTTTTCATTACAAGGAACTTTCGATTGTCTCTGCTGTTACAAGGTGTCGTGTGATTGAAAACTATTGAACCTGTTTGGTTATGCTTTTGTTATTTTCAGCTAGTTCGTGCGTGCTATGCAGAGCGAATAGACCTTTCTGCCCATGGATTTTATATTACGCCCGATATTGGTTTTGATTGGGTGACGGCTAAAGGAAAACCTTTTAGATATTTCACTTATGGGGCTGCATTTGCTGAGGTTGAAATTGACACCTTGACCGGAGATTTCCACACGAGAATGGCAAACGTATTTCTCGATCTAGGTTATTCTCTGAATCCAGCAATAGATGTTGGACAGGTACTTTTTTTTTTGTAATTGTTTTTTGTTAATTTCTGAATATACAAGGTTAAGGATGGAAAATTAGCACAGCAGAGAGGACAAAAATTCCTCTAAACGGAATTCAGAAAACTTTATAAAAAAGATCTTAAGTCAGTCTCCTAATATTTTACAATGGTAAACAGAATTTGGCTTTCGTAAATAAGTTAAATATCTTTAAGCATTATTCTAAAACGAAATGCTTGTGTTCACTTTTTGGGTTGATCAGAGAAATTACAGTGTATTGTTTGATTGTAGTAAAATAACTTTGGGTTAATATGCAATGGTTAGACTTTATGAGGATTATGAAAATTTTAAAAAGCTGTTTTTCGAGTAGCCTTTATTGCAGGATGTTTGATTCTGGTTTCTTTGTATCAAGACACTTCTGGGAAAAATGCTGAAAGTTAACTTCTTTGCGTGTGCAGAAGATTAAACACTCTAAGATATAGGAACTATGCACACATATAGAAGAATGAATGGAAGTCTGTATATTATGTGAAATGAATGAACGTATTTATACACAGTACAGAAGCAAAATATGAAAGCAACTATCATATAACAGTACTAACTGTTTTAACTAACTAAGGTTCA